>Ga0126339_10000580_pt1 | contig 20962 bp, 13 predicted proteins | sample OrbTmetagenome_2_FD_92532 | JGI IMG/M metagenome (GOLD analysis project Ga0126339, IMG submission 92532) | Coral microbial communities from Petempiche,Puerto Morelos, Mexico - Orbicella T R C metagenome | ecosystem: Host-associated > Invertebrates > Cnidaria > Coral | place: Petempiche,Puerto...
AATTCCTACCTTGGTTTCTAGTGTTTTGTTTATTCTTTCAACAAGCCACAGAAACATCCTCTCATAGATGGCCTTGCTGAGGGCGCCGATGGAGTATTGAACCTAAATTGTACAAGAATATCGCTGTAAGTTATTTTTAAATTTAAAAAATGGTATACACTCGCTAAAAGACACCTGTTTCATTGATATGGGTAGTATTTGAATCTGCATATAAAGTGGTTTTGCTCTCAAGCTGAAACATTTCAGTAATAGGCATGTTACCTGTTGAAGGTTTCGCCCCTGGTTCACAAACTCACGGCCAACTTTGATTCTTGGTTTCACAAGGGACTTTCCAAAGTCTGTTTGTGAAATTGCCATCAGGAATGACACTTTGTCCAAATCTAGATGTACAGAAGGAAAACAAAAATACAGTGAGAAGACTACAGAGAAGAAGGGGTCCACTTTGAGGGGACGGTCATTTTGCACTGCAGTCAGGAATGTTTAATGGTATTCAAACAAGCTGACTTTAACTTTAATTTCCACAACACCTAACACTCAACTTTATATAATCTAATTTAGTGCACTGCAACCCACAATAGGCTTTGATCTAGCTATGATGGTGTACCATTTTTAAGCTTTCTCTAATTTAATGGATACTTTTCGCAAACATTTGACACAGACCTTTTGGATCAGCCACCTCTGCTTGCTCTTCTCTGGGCCTTTGTTTGAACTTGGCATTACCCCAGTGCAGACATGCAGCACATACTTTGTACATGCCCATCTTCTCATTTTCTGCAAAACCCAGTGTCTTGGCAGCTTGCTGATGTAAAAGAAACACAAATGGCTGTATAGTGTACCCATATTGAACATTTTCTAACAGCAAGGGAGGTTAGATGATGATGTCAAGTGTAAACTGGCTATTTGCACACCATTAGTCTCTAGTTCTCTCTGCAGAGCATGCAGTGAATGAAATTTTGTCTTCCGTTAATTCTAACAATGGAATGTATCACCCTTCAGTCACAAAGAACAAGCATCCCTATTAGACTATCTCACTTTAAATGTTTCTCTTTTTATACATGTATGCAGAGCAGAGTTTAACCAATCGTAAAGTTTGTCTTATCATGCTATGAGTTCAAGTACCAGGCTCAACTTCTTACTAACCTCAGTAATACCAAACTCTTCAACATCATTGATTCCATCAGCTCTTTCAGAACCTTTCTTGAGGAACTCATAATCCACTGATTTCTTTGACTCGATGAGAAGTTTCTCTGGATAGAAAACAATGTTTATAATTATTTTGTATATTTCCTGGACTGTTCAGGCCCAAACTGAATAGCACCAAGATATGCATCGTTAAGTTCTTATATTACTACTTGTTACTTTTTGCGGGTCTTGACTTACAAAGGAGGTGAGTTCATTACTTTCCAATAGCTAAACCATGTACCATAACTGTACATGTTAACTAATCCATGTCGAATAAATGAATAAATATTACTGCAGTTAACTATGTTTTTGAACATACAAAGAAATGCAAGGATGAAATCTTGATGAAAAGATTTCATATTAAAGGAGAACAGAGAAATTTATCACATACTTAATGCCACTGGAGTAACAATCATTAAATATAAACAGCAGAACACTTTCCTGCAGCTGTTATTTGCATTTGTTTCATAATAACAATGAAGTTAAATTTATGGCTCCTTAACTTTTGGAGCATTGTTGCTTTTAGAGAATCTCTTCTTTTGAAATTTGTTAACTACTAGTGGTAAGACATTTGCAGACTGCTGACTACTTTACCCGTAATTAGTGCACTGGTTAGCCTGAATATTGCTCAGGTTAGCCTGTTTGCAGTTTGCTCTTAATAATGGAACTGGGAATACAATACATGTATAAGTTAAAAAAATCATCAGTTTATAGTCTGCAGTGTACAAATTCTACCATAGTCTTAATTGAGCAGGCACAAAAAAAATTGTTTAACAATTAAATCAAGCAACAAACCATGCATTTCCTTTGAAGCACCATACAGCAACTGATAGAAGATGTGATAGTTTCTTTCGCCTTCCAGTTGGTGTACTACACGAGACTTCTCAAGCAAGTCTGTTTAAAGACATTAATGTAAATAGGCTATTAGGAGGTATATACCTAGAGAGCAACCATCTTCTGGACAGTTTTCAAAAGAGAAACTGAGAAATGTTTATACTCTCAGGCTTGTTCTGGTTACATTGTATAAAGGTGTAAGACATTTTTGTTTTGGGTTCATGATCTTTCAAAAACAGCATAACAAATGTTTTCCTTATGTAGTGCATATCAAAGCATGGGGACTTTGGAGATGGAACTGTGTGAAATTTTCACTACAAGTTGAGTGAAAGAAAACTGCCCAAGCACATACTGGCCAATTTATCCAGTTATTATCAGTAGACAGAGTTTACATCCATAACAAGGGATTTTTCTAAGTGTTGTTTTCATGAACTGTATTCTCCACTTGAAAGGGACACTTAATAATTTTGTTCACTTGACCTAAAATTTGGATAAACGTTTAATATTTGAACATCAAAACCATGTCAGTGATTTTTTTTACTTTCTGAAAACTTTTTCACTCTAAGCATTTCGACACAATCACTCTACTATTTTAGATTACATGTATGTCAAAAATGTTCTGTCATTTTTCACTGAAATTGGACATGGGAAAACCCTGCCACAAATTTATAGTACGAGATGCCCACATAAAGCTGCCGTAAAAAAAAATTGACAAATCATTTGATTTCAAAATGGTTGGTACAAATATATATTTAGATAGTCAGCTCTATAAGCTCTAATCAAATTAAATTTGATCACTGGGGCTTCAGGTATCTGAAGTTTAATCCAAGCATGCTACATTGGTTGGATGTGAGACACCCCAGCTGGTGTAGACCTACAGGTTATTGTAAAATTTGAAGTTTGAAAGAGCCATCTGGCTCACGAGTGTTGTTGTTAACTTTGTTTCTGTAGCATGGGCCGACTTTAAGGTCAATACTCAGTAAGTATTGCTACACCTACCAGGTGGATTGTTAGACCATCACATGTAAATTAACAAAGATCTAATGACCCTAGGTAATAAATGGCACTTTTTAGAGTTGCTTTATTCATTTTTTTCTATCTGGCATAATTATAGCCAGTGAATCTTCCAACTAATGATCAGGCTAAATCAATTAAAATGAGATGTTAACCATATGTTAACCATGCCACAAAAGGAACAGAATATCTTACAAGACTCAATATCAGCTCCTGCAAGTTTTCCTTGGGGTCCAAAGTGGCAACGAATGAATTTTCCCTATACGTGGAGAAAGGAATCATGTTTTTTAAGTACATGTATACACAATTAATGAGTTTCAGAATGCTATTTAGAGGGAGCATCATGCATGGAATTCAGGTTGAAATTATCACTAATATCAGAAAAATAAGATTAACGTAGAAGTGAACATTCGAAAGCAATGACAGACTTGAGCCTATTTGAGAAAGCTGCAAGTTTTCTCTCCTGAAGCAACATTGATCCCCCCTCCCCTCCTGTAGTAACATTAATTCCTCCCCTCCAATGAAATAGAAGTGAGCAGTGGAAAGCAATGACTGACTTAAGCCTATTTGAGAAAGCTAAAAGTTCTCTTTCCTGTAGTGACACTAATCCCTCCCTCCCCTAAGTTAAGGTTTTTTACCGGTTACAGTAATGTTACTGTTCTCTTGATTAAGATTGCAACCTACCGTAGACTTTCACAAATCAAGGGGAAATATTATCCCTCTGAACTGTGTTCACCTGTTCCAAAACATTTTACCAGCAGCTTTGCCCACTCAGTATAAGCATGAGGTACACCCCTTAGTATTGAACACGGGGCTTTCCTATCCAGTGGATCTCACTGGTTGGTGGGTTTGTTTAGCCCTGGCAGTACATTCCATAACCAAACATGTGCCTCAAATTTATGACTTGGTGACATTTTATTAGCACGAATCTCATTCTTGTGAGAGTTGAGAGCTCTAAAGAGACCTGGCAACCCTCCTTTTTTTAAGAGGAATTATAATATTTTTACACGTATAATTTGTCAAATGACACAGACATGTAGTTACATGTGTATCAACAGTACATTAAGCATTTAGCACTCACAAATCTAGAGGAGTTGTTGTTTCTGATGGTCTTGGCATTACCATAAGCCTCAAGAATTGGATTTGCTTCAACAACCTGGTCTTCAAGAGTACCTTTCTAAAGTTAGACACAAAAAGTATGCTATGTCATCTCCGAATAATGATCCCAAAAATCATGTAAAATCACTTGTCTGTAGGTACATGTACTTCACACAGTAGCAACACAATTACATGACTTTTTCATGTCTGTCTTATAATTTAGTACTTTATATCACCAACAGAGAAACAGTTTCGCGTGTCATGGTAGCACATTAATGAAAATCCCTTATTGTTTTTGCTTATTACCAGTTAATTAAATGGACAAAATTTAAAAGGACAAAATGTTAAACATTAAACTAGAACTAAGAGCTTGACTAATCAATGTCCATGCAGGCATAACATCTTGTAACTTCTGAATTATAAAATGTTAGAAACTTACATCCGATTTTTGATCTCCAGGTTTTGTTTGTCCAGACACATGGGCCAGGTACTGGATAACTTTCTTGGTGTTCTCAGTCTTTCCAGCACCAGACTCACCGCTGACAATTTGAACACACCAGATTATTAACAGATCCATTATTGAATGAAGCTTGATTCACCGACTCACTCTACCCCTCAAGGTAGATAATTTACCTGCAATTTGATCTTTCTCTGCCAAATAATAATGATAATAGTACATGCACATATAATAGGCAGCATTTATAAAACCCTAATTCCATATAGTCAATTATAACTTGAAAATCATCACTTAAAATTTTTTACAACTTTAAAAAATATATACATTGAAGAAAAATACTCATTTACATCAAGATAACAGTGGCATATCCAGACTTTCAGCTAAGGGGAGGGCCCAGTTGAGTTTTACTTGCCCTGCCAGCTTTTTTTCTTTCAGTCATTTCTTCTTTTTTCATCCAAAATAGGGGGCCCCAGGCCCCCAGGGTCCCTCCCCTAAATCTGCCACTGGATAAATTATTTATGAAATAGAAGCTTTTCTGAAGAAGTGTCTTTTTTACAAGAATAGGTAGAAATTTCCACTCTTACATGTACAACTAACTCCTACAGTTGTAACTTCCAAACCATGTTCTAAAACTGTTCACGACAAAGTAGCGTGTCATTGAGCTGTGTTAATCTCAATATTTCCACCCTCAGAATGTCTTTTGCTGGAAAAGTTGTCACTAAATCTCCTTTGTAAATCCCCATTAAATTACAGCTTGAAAGATCTTGGGCAAATAATCTTTTTAATTGTCACTATAACTACAAGTCCTTGTAAAACCCCACTGCAATCACAACTTATTAATCCAAATATATATCACAGTTGTTACATGTATGCTTCCTCTGTCAGTAACAGGTTTAAGTAACAAGTATTCCATTATTAATTTAACTAAATAAATGTATGATCATCTTGTGTTATACTCACGTAATCAACATAGACTGATTTTCACGATCTTGTAACATATCATGATAGGCATTATCACAAATAGAGAAGATGTGAGGAGGCATCTCAGGACGGCGTTTCCCCCTATATGCAAAGACAATCTTCTCTGTGTAAATGGGGAGTCTTCGGTAAGGATTGATGGCTACACAGAAAAGACCCGAGTATGTCTGCAATAGAATGACAAAAAAATCGGTCAACGTATAAATTCTCCTTTCTTGAAGCATCACATTTCTTACACAACAAGTTTGGAAATTTTGTGTAAATATAATTATTTGGCAATTACAAAACAAATAATAAATAATGTTTCCATGAAAATAAAAACTGGATGACACAAAAATATTTTGCAAACAATTGATACAATTTTCACAGTATTAGTCAAACCTATGATAGAATGATTGGCTGGTCTTAAATAATCCTTTACTACAGCAAAGAATAATCAATCAGGATTAAAACAAACAGGAAACAAACTAGGAGATTTTTTGATGTTTGAAAAATTTTCTTATATTCTTTATCTTTAATTAGTTAGAGATTTTTCAAAAGAACTTTGTGTTCACAGGATTGGAATGTTAGGTATACTATTTCAATAATTTTTAATTTTATTATCCCAGGCTTCATAAATATTCATATGCCCACTGAACTACTGTATATATGTGTGTTAACAATTGCAAGTTCATTGTTAAGAAAAATGATCCTATCCTTAGTAAATCAATTAAATGGTCAACAACAGCAATAACAAAAGAAAGGAAATTATTACTATACTGGATTAAAATATGATATATTATAATAATTGACTTTAAAGGAAGTCTGGAGTTACACTGATAAGGGGTTTTATTCTCAAACTTAAGAGGTACTTACTTAAAGAGGTGTGTTCCAATTTTGGCAACAATCAGCAATAGAGGACATGTTCAGCTTACAATGTACAAGGTCACCCATCAAATTTTAACCTTCAATTTCCCTCAGCTTTGAAGAAATTGTTAACAACTATTCTTTTGATATTGATTTCATTGTGTTTTGCATTTCCTATCTAATCAAATGGCTGACATGACTTCGTTGACACTCTTTAGACATCTTTCAAGACAGCAAGATATCTGCTGAAAGTTTACCAAAGAGCTTGGAGAAATTAAAGAACAAGACATTCTCAAGAATATTTGTATCTAATGATATCCACAAAGGTATTAAAATGAAGTTGCCAAAGAGAGTTATTTAGCTGATAGTTTCAACAGCTACTAAAATTTTCACCACTCAAACCTTTGAGGTTTGTGTTTAGGGCCTACGCCTTTGAAGTCACATACCATGGGTTACCATATATGGTAAAAATATTCACACCCCAGCTTCAACGAAGAAAGCCTTGGGTGAACAGGTCAATTTCTTAATTAGCTGTTGGAATAGTTTCATGATCTTTACTTTTCATTGTTCATCGAAGGAAATTTATGTTTTCGATTCCCCTAATAAGAATGCGAGAAAAACCGGCAAAATCTAAACAGCTGAACTTATATCCCATTTGTAAAATGATATCCGCTACTGCAGAGTCAAGGAAGATTACGGATTTTAAGTACTTTTCTTTCACAGGGTCGTCCCTGCGTTAATAACTGGTTAACCACAGGGAACTGCGTGAGAACCAGTAAGCATGCCGTCTTCCGTTTACAATCACAAATCCCTGTGCTTGATCCATATTATTTGAATACACGATCACGACCCCCTTACTGTTTACAACAATTTAAAAGCTCTTTCTTCCATTGATCACGAACACTCGCCGCTGTCTTAAAACATGAATTTGATGCATCAGTCAAGGAGCACTTAATTCATGAACTAATCAGAATAATTTACAAATCTGTTCAATTATTTCTCGAGTTGACGATTGAAAAGTTTGGTGGTAGAGAAGACTGCACGACAGACAAATGGCAACTGAGGTACGTTACATAAACACACCTAACTCGCGAGAGAACAAAACACCGGCAAGAAACATATTTTTTTGTTTTAACTCTCTCGGCTGCCAACCCAATATGACATTTTTATTGTTCCAAACAAAGCCCTTTAGAACACGAATCGTTTGTTATTAAGCCAAAAAATCAACTGCGGAGAAATACGTCAATTACAAGGGATGATTTTCATGTAAGTTGCAACTGTTGTCGGTTTCGAAACGATGTCTATTTCTTTGATTGCTTGAAAACTGCAAACAGTTTCACGCTGGCTGGTTTGCATGTTATAAACAACTGGCTCGACCCTAGATATTCGCGCAAATTGTTAGCCGGATTCTTGAAGATATAATTTCCACACCATTTGAACATCTGTTGACATAGCGACTGTACACAACCATCTTTCACGCCAGGGAGGACGAGTAACACACGAAAACGCGAAATCAAATCTGTTTAAAGTCCTAATGGTATCCCAGAGAAAACCCCTCCACAGATGACAAAGGAATGCACGAAAATAAATATTCATGATTCTGGGATTTCATATGAACAGTGCTCGGATGTTCATAACTACGTGACAATCAGAGCAGATAATCCAAACGTAAGTGTTCGCTTCAAATGTAATCTTCTCAACCCAGGTTAAAAAACTAATTTCAATGTTTTGAATTCAAGTAGCAGTAAGCACTTACGTATATGAGCCCTGCAAAGTAGCGCTGTTTGAGATTGTGCAAAACGCTTGCTTCATTCAAGTATGTCAAGTTGGCCATATCCTCTGCCTTTTCGAATTTCGGCGGGTTCATTTGCTCGGTGTCATTCTTGTTGACTTCCAGTTCCTAGAGGAAAAGAGCATTCGTAAGCTTCGGAGAGAGAAACAGAGCAGACGACGTCCATTACAGTATTAAAGTGCACAGTGTAATAACATTCAGTAACGTCACAAACTAGCGACATTTCTGTTCGTTTGATCTGCATAATGATAAAACACATACAACGGAAACTTCAATGCGGAATAAAAGATATGACGGTACAACTATACCTGGCCGTCGTTCGTTTCCACAACGTAAATGTCTCCTTTAGAGCTTTTCACTTCTGCGGCCTTGAAGCATTCTTTCTTGTCTTGAATCCAGATCCATTTCTTGCTCTCGAACGATTTACTCTCTTCCAACCTGGCGAGTTTGTCGGAAACTCGCAAAAATGCCACAGGATCTTCAACTTCCATGTTGCTCGTGTGGCTGTTCAGTCCGTAAAGAACACAGCCAGACAATACTACTAGAGGCACTCCACAGATGCACTATCAAACTGCCCAGTAGCCCGCTCACGCTAGTAGCTCAGCCAGAGTGCGCCCGCAACAATCAGGAGCCGCTTACTCAAAGCCGGACTAATCACGGAGTCACCGAATTATAAATTGTCAACCGGTGGGCCAACTCCCAACACTGAATGACGCGCTGGTATCCTATTTGAAGACCTTAACGCTCCGTGATTGGTGCGTTGCTCACTTAGTGCATTGTCTCTCAAAAGAATAATGAACCTTATAGCTTTGTTTTGTCACGGTTTAATGACCTTTCTTGTCGCTTTTAGCGTTGAATTCCAAACATCATTGTGGGCCTTTTAAAAATACCACACCTAATTACACGCTCGACCAATCAGCCAGTGGCTTCTAGTGATTTTCATTTTACATGACCTCGAAGACTGTTGGACAGCTCAGGAAGTTGTTCTATGTACGGAATGTATGTTGTTCACGTCATACCCTGTCACGTTGTTAAGCTTTCCTTCTTAAAATATCCGTAAAATTCTTCCATCCACGAGATAGTTGATTTTCTTTGCATCACACTACAAATCAAATACAGCCATTTACCTATTTGTACCGTCGCAGTCGAGTCTTTTATTAATGAACAGACACGCTACAAGTGGTTGCCGCCGCGTTACTGCTAGCGATCATGTGTTCTACCGTTCTCTAAAGTTATGTGAAAAATAGTGAATTCGACCATTGTTTAACATAGATATTGATTTCAAGATGCTATCCCTTCTTCAAGAATGCAATCCACAGGCCCCTGAATAATCTGCCACAGAACAGAAGTACAATCCAATCTTACGGACTCAGTCATCAAATGTAGTCAGACATTTCATGTATGTTATGTTAAAATTTCCCTGGGGAGCCCTCTCTACTTTAGAAACACAGAGAAGCTTAAAGCTGTTAATGGTAATTGTGCCGTTATTTTCTTGTTTACGTCTATTTGGCAACACAGGGTCTTTGTTTTAACTGCTGAAGTTCAGCAAAAATTAACACAAGCTGAAATGCGGGTTTGCTGTCTGAAAAACCATGCACAGCTTTGTAAGACAGAAGTCTACAGTGTAGGGGTAGGTAGGGAGTAACACAGTGTGCGGCTCGGTGAACTTGTTTTGGTTTAATTATTTCATCACCCAGATTGATATCGGAGTGAAAACTGAAAAGACAAGGCCTGTACGTTGTTGATCATCTAATTGTTGAATGTTTTTCTTTTCGGAGTTTTATGAAGTAGCAATAAAAATTCCGTACGTCGATTTCAGGCCTCTGTAGCAAACAGTTTGCCATTGAAGTGCCTCTTCCGGTTCGTTGCTGGTCGATCGAGCGTGCAAGTAATGACAACTGTTTATTACACTTTAAGAGCTGTAAACTCAAACAAGGTATTCCACATTTTACAACGCAACAACCAAGGAACAATATCACTGCTAAGGACTTAAGAAATAGCAAACAGGTCCTGAAAGCGTATAAATTTCAATGCAGATAGGATTGAACGTAATAGTCGTAATACAGTGAATTATTTAACTGATAATATCTCCGATTCATGACTTTAATGGCTGCAATTTGCCGGGATCAAAACGATATCATTTTTCTGTTATTTTCTGTTCCACAGCCTTTTTAATCACGGAAATTAAAATACCTCGTGGATCAGGTACATAAATGACCTTTTTACGACGACAACAGTGCTAAGAATGAAAGACAAGTGGTACCATAAAACAGTCCCACGTATTTTCTTTTCGCTGTGGAAGAGAGAGTTGATTAACCAAACCAATTCAGGCCGGCCTTGTTAGAGGATTCTCTCTGTTGTTTTCATTTCATACAAAAACGGAATCTAAAAATGTATTAAAGCCTTCACGGTCAAGATAACAAGATATAAACGAAACTGTGAGTGTTACAAAATGTCTGAAAAGGACAGCTTGTGAGGACCTGTGATCATTTACAGCTAATCATGTTAAAGTTATATCCAGAAGACTCACATAGCGACTAGAGATATTGCTAGAGTTAACTTTAATTCATCGTAAGCTACCGCAGCCAGTCGGTAAGATATCCAGAATACTATTGAAAACCACATGATTCTGTGCAGCTGGTATAGGGGGCACGTGCGTTTCTAAAACAGGGGATTCAGCAACAATCAAATCAAGCAGCCCATAATTCGGCGTCATGCGGTTCTCTGCATTAAAATTAAAATTTCAATTCCTGGGTGGAGAGAGAAAGTCTCTATGTTTTTTTTTGTGTGTGTGAACTGACCAAGAACTTGGAGAACGAGAAAGAAAAAACTCGATTCTTTCCGAACGTTCCACGACCAAAGAAAAAAGCAAAGAATTCGAGAGGGCTGTGTACAGTTGACAAAGTCATAGCCCTTGCATAAAAGCAGAACATTGGCAACGAAGTATTCCTTCCTCTTCGGTGCACGTTCCTCCCACATGGCGCGAAAGCGGGTCTTGTTAAATGTCTGTTTGAGGTTTTGCGGTTTGCACATTTCTTCAGAAAAGGCACTTAAGATTATTTTCCTTTTGTAGCTCGTTTATTGTGTATTTTTAGGCTTTGTTTCAACGAACGGAAGGAGATGATATATTTATTTTAAGGTGGGGTAAACTTTACGGAAAACATTTTTGCGGGAAATCACTTCATTTTACGGAACGCAGAAATGTCAAACAAAATTGATCGTAAGACCTAAAAAAATTGTGGTATAACAATTTAAACAGTTTGTTTCCTAGTAAGTCAGTGGTGGGTGATCGAGTAATTAAACTAGCAGGATAGCTCAGGCAAGACAAAATGTGCCATTGGAATGTTCTAAGGAAGTTACGGGCAGTCTCATATCAGCATCAGATGTCGGTGGACATTACATGTTTTTCAGTTCCGGTAATACGCGAGGGAGTCAGACAAAAATTTTCTCTCAAGTTCGTTGAAATCATTGTCTTTGACACTTGTCCTGTTGAACTGACAGTCAATAGAATAGTTTGTCGAAAATCGAATAGACTGGACACTTACCATGTGTACAGTTTAGCAGAACAAAATTTCCAAGTCGCTTTACTTGAACATGCAAACTCGTTGCCCCTTAGTCCGTGGCGTTACCTAAAAGACCTAATTCTCTCACAAGGTCAAGCTTTTTCTTTAATTGTCAATAAAATGTCAACTTAAATTCGGACAAGCCAGGAGGGTTTGGATTTTTCTTTTTCTGTTTTTAAGTTGAATAATCAGGTTGAATCGTGGGCCAGACACATTTGTCAGCTTTTTGAGCTTTTTTTGCCACTGAAAAATGGATGTTTTTCTAGTATCAGTAACCAGTGGGCATTTCAAAAACAATATTCTTAGCTGAACCTGCCTGTACAGATCACGCATAGAGCCGGCCGAAATTGTGAACAGCTTACCTCACGAAACGGCAAAAGAGAGGTCTTGCAGATTTTTTAAAATGGAATACGTACCTTCCCAAACTCCGAATAGTCGCACTATCCATGTAGCCTGCATTACTAACAGGGCTGATCATCGGACATCGAAGTGTGTTTGTCTCATGACAGCGACGGATCTCTTAGAGTGCACACGGTTTATAATCGTCTCATGCTGATTCACTTCCAAAGAACTAAAGCCAAATTAACTGATATTTTCATGAGGACATCATCATTTTTAAATTGCTGAGAGAGATACAATTGAAACCAATGTTTACTGGAAACAAACAGTTTAAATATGTTCGGTAACTGACTGTAGAACGGCATAAAGAGAGCCTCATTTCGAGGCTGGCCAATGTTCGCCGGGCATTCGCCAATCGAAAAGGCGGGAAAGGCCGAGCAACCGCTGGAGTTTGCGACTTTGCAGCTGTGGACACGTATTGTTTGTGAAAGTAAGTTGTAAAGGTTGTTATAGTCAAAAAGGTTTTCCCAGGTTGCCTGCAGGAAATTAGTAATGGTAAGTCAATTCTGACTTTCTGTGAAGGTTTGAAAAGCCCATTTGTTTTCATCCTTTCAATCCAAGTACGCTTTTCAAGAGGTTTAGTTATTTTTCTTGACTCAAGAAAAATTGATTTCGAACGGAAAAGAGCGAGCACAATTTCCAGTACTCCAGGTCTTGCTTAATGGTTGAATTGCGCTGGGATTAAACAAGAAAAAAAAGACAAAAATGTCTCCACGACTAGGATACCTGTCAATTTTCAGTCACGTCTATGCTTTTTCACATTATCACCACTGTACACTTCACTAACTTCAGTGGTACAACTCTAATATACATATGTTTTATTTGGTATGCTAATTGTGTAGTTGGACTTAAAGTTGTACCATGTATTTACATTTCATCAAAAATTGTTTTACTTGTGCAGATCATAATTATGGGATACATCGAGCATACAGCATTCACGCATTTTGTTACATCTTGTCAAAAGGTACTATGTGCGTCATGGATGGTGAAATTAACTACATATTGAAAAGTCTTTATTTGGTCCGCCAATCCGTCTTCGGTTTTCTTCAATATGAAGATACTTATGTGCATAGAAACGTAAGTCGTAACAGATCTCTCTTTACAAAGTAAATGGATAGTAGCATTTTAGACGCCCCTTCTTAACACAATAATGGTAGAAAGCAATATAATCACGACAAAAATCCAGAAAAATAGTCTGTCCAAGACCATAGCAAGATGCCTCCATTCTTCTTGGTTCTTCTCTATTTGCCGACGGCGTTTTATACTGTCTACCATTACCATGACTCCTTGCGCAGTCTTAGCACTGTTGCTGTCACCGTTCCTGTGATCATTTCTGCCTTGGGGCGTGTCCATCTTTTGAAACGTGCTCACAACAGAGTTAGTGGAAGAGCTCATGCAGAACTCTTCGGGAGAACTTAAGGTTGATCTTGTTCCGATTTGCAGTTTATCGGGTAGGAGCTTGGTTCTAATGTGGTTACTGCCATTGTCACATTTATTCAGTTCTCTTTTCATCATAGAAATCTTTTTGAAATCCATCTCCGCTGATAAGTCGTACTTGTCCTCTGTAACAGGTTTCTTCACTCCCAAGCATTTTCCCAGCTTGTTGAGCATGTACACCTTAACCCATCCAGGAACTGGCACTAAGGCTGTCCCAGAATTCCGATGATGAATATGCAAGATGTAACAAGTGGCTACGAGAGAGCTGGCGACCTCTATCATGACTGTTATGTAAAATATTCCCATTACGGGAACATTTTCAGAATTGCGTGGCAAATTCTCTGCCGCTAGTTGTAGAAACACCGCCATAGCTAGCAGCACAGTTATGCTCAGTGTTATGCGCTCACCAGACTCTGGAGGCAGAAAAAAGCCTAACAAGACCATGGACATAATTATCATGCACGGTACTATCAAGTTGAAGATATAAAACAAAGGCTTTCGTTTGAACACGAACTCGATAGTAACATCAGAGAATGGATAATCGCAACATGCGTAGCGCTGAACGTTGCGCTTCTTAGAAGCTGCCAGTAAATCCCATTCTGCACTCTTTACGTACTGGGTTGAGTGAAGAGGCGACACGTCAGCATGAATGTCAAGGTCAACAACTTCAAACGTCCATGAACCAAATTTCATTGTGCATGTCTGTTTGTCGAATGGAAAATGTGTGACGTCGATTGGACATGTGCTTCGAAACGAGGCTGGACTGTACCAGGCATTGATGCCATCGTAATCAATGATGACTCTGGTCTTGTACTTTTCAAGTCCACCACTAAACTCACTGTCAGCACTGTAAAGGTGAGAAATTGTGTTAAATACCATAAAATTCCTAAAATATACCTCTTTCAGACACCCCTCCACCCAATAAGTCCATTAGCTTATATCCAGCTTTAGCTCTGAAGGGAAGATCTAGAGCGTTTGGACTCACATGGTCAGCAGCCATGTAGATTTATTGGAACAAAAGATTGTTTTACAGTTAAGAAAAGATTTCAGATCCCAAAGCATTGGCTTCATAAACCAACATGGCTCCCGTTACATTGTTTGAAAACACCAATATGGTTGTCATGACGTCAAGTGAAAACGTTTCATAACATCTTCGTTACAACATGTTCTACAATACGCTTAGAGCGTGACTTGTGATGTTTATTCAAGCACCGCAGGTCTTCTGTTGTTTTTCGTACCATACTGCTTAAAGAGCCTTACTTGTTGCGGTAATCTTGAAACGCCCCCCAGAGCTTATATCATCCGCATTTGATTAAGCAGGAACTATTTCTCCTGAAGTACAGTCCGGCTTAACTCTCTTATATGGGTTTCAAAAGAGCGAAGTTAAGTATCCGGTCACAGAGGTGTCTATATGTCCGTGTTAGAGACCGAATTCTGATTTTTCAGGGACTAATTGACCTGTTCGTACTACACGGCTGCCCATATTATAGCGCTGCCCGTAAAGAGAGGTTCGAATGCGCCTTAACTATTATAATCCACTGGCCTTAATCATACAGTCTCCTTCTGATCTCTCAAAACAAAAGAAAAAAGCCCGTAGTCCCGGCGGGAGTCCCTCAGATTTTTATGTCTACATCAAGCGAAAAGAAACATTTAAACTGTCATGATCATTCTAATCTGCGATCAGGCGCTCGTTTGTCATTTTATTTTTTGGCCCTGCTGTTAAGGCGGGAATCTACCTAAATTTAAGTGAAATTTTAGGAAATTTAAAGAGGGATTAAAAGGAAAGAAAGGGTTTGGAACACCACCAGACAGTTGAACGCCCCCGAAAGGGCACCCCAGGTTGGCGGACAACTGTTTGGTGTACGTCTACCAATTTTTAACTTCAAATTCTAATTTTAAAACAACACCAAATCTTCAAAATTTCCTGTTTCCATAAATTTTGTTAATCCTTTGAGAAAAACTACATATCTCAAAATATACCCAAAAATCACCAAAAAATTACAAAACAGCCCAAAACATAGATATGTGGGATGAGCAGAGAGATGCTTGACTGCTTGAAACGTGAACGAGATCTTTGCGTTGAAATCATACTACCCAGCCAAAAGACGGCCTTCATGTAGACCCCCGCCTTAAAAAAGAACGCCTAATTGCAGGTTATGATTATTCATGTCTTTACATCTTTCTCCGCAATTCAAATATATGATCTACTGTCCACTTGCAAGAAGAATTTTATTCAGTTCGCTATTTTTTTTACAACAAGAGTGGTAAACAGTGAACAGGGTAAACAATTTATACATCTCCCATGCATGTCCAGTAAGGTAAGGTTTATAAACATCAACCGAAACATGTTTTAAGCCCGTTTTGATTGTTTACAAATTTGCCTTTTCTGGTAACGCCTAGACTGCGAAATCCAGACGAATTTCCGGCTCCCAGCCTTTTGTTTTACGCCGCGAAACAAAAGCCGGCGATCCTTCTGTGTTAGCAGGCTAGGATTCGTGATCAGAAAAAATCCGCATCAGTACCATAGCTTGTCTTTCCTTCTTCGAGCTTGATTTTACGACACACGTGTAGAGCACGCTTAACGGATAATAATCACAATTGCTATACATGTACCGTAAATCCTCAAACATGTCAAACAAGCGCCCCCTTCGAATAAGCGCCCCTCGTATCGGCCAAAATTTAAAATAAGCGCCTCCCCTCGAATGAGCGTCCCCTCCCCTCCCCCTGTTTTTTGGAAGAGTGCTGAGACAACAAAGGATTTTTAATTTTTGGTTAGAATTTAGCTAGTGTGTCAGGATAATATACCGTAAATCCTCGAATTAGCACCCGCGTCTTCAAAATTTGAAATAAGCGCCCCGGGGAGCTTATTCGAGGGAGGCGCTTTCGCAAGGGGGCGCTTATTTAATTATTCCCAAATCGTAGTCAGATATGATCGGTTTCTTTGCAATATGTGTCAGTCCCTCAGACGTCTCGGAAGGATCCTGTCTCTCTTGAAGAACGTTAACTAAGTAATATAACCTCTTTAGCCGGTCTAGGCCTGCTACACAAGGTTGGTTGGGCTTCAAGCAATGATCTTCACTAACATCCGTTGTGACGGTCAGTGTCCAGTGCTTGAATGAGTCGATAATCACTTGCTTGTGATTGAACACGACTAAAACTATACTTAGTGACACCGTGAACTGACCTGTTATAGAGAACAATATCAGGAATCCAGATCAGGCTTGGATTAATACGAACACGTTTGATTCCTCCGTACTTTTCTGGATCCCAGGTTAAAAGAAGATTCCTCCATTTCTGAAAACAACACCAACCAAGAATTTCACCAACACTATGCCGGAGGAATTTGAAAACGGCTCAGGCTTCACTCTGAAAAAGCATCCAATGTTTTCCGTCCACACTACATGCACGAGAAGAAATTTAAAAACGCAACAATCACCGGTAATTTTGCATTTGTCATTGAGGAAAACTGGGTCATGGAAATTACATGATTATCCTGGTTACATCGTTTTCGGAAAGCTCCGTTTTCAAAATGTTTTCCGTCCAAAAAATAACGAAAAGCCGGCGTTTTCAAATTCCTCCGTTTTAAAGGGCGTTTTATGTCGGTACAACTAGTTGATCAAGAAAGTGACTTACATGCTGTAACATTCGACTTAAAGATGAATCAAATTTGTGCTTACCTGCCTTACCCATACATTTGTCGTAATGATCTGATTTTTGTCATCCTGAATTGAAAAAGAAAAAATAAGTAAAATAAAACAACAAAAATTAGATATGATATCGTTGGGAAATGTCGGTTATCTTGATTCAAGAGTAACAACTTAGGGTTTTATACATTTTGCTCAAAGTTTTCCCTATTATGCTGATGCTCGATGCTAAAAAAAAAATCGGTGTTATACTCAAAAGGCGTCACTATTATGCTCCAATATGCTTAGATGAAAAAACTTGATCTCTACTCTACCCTTCACGCTTGGTATGCTGAAGCACGAGCGACGCCTCAATGTAATCCTCCATTGCTCTAACTTGGTTTTTGCGATATGAGTTTTCTAGTAATGAAAAACCTCGCTCTCATGCAACCGAAGAGTGTTGAATTTATAGCAAAACCTCTTGGTATGTGCTGTGTGTACTGTGTAATCAAGGGACTGGTGCCCAGTTTTGTTATGGCCCTTCCAAAGCCCTCAAGCGTAAGCCAGTTTTTGTCATTATCATTCCCGCTTAATGCTTGATTCTTTTGCCTCACTATTAAGCTCAAAAATTGTCAACATAATGTGTAAGATCCTATAACAGATTACAATTCAAACGGTCGAAAACATAATAAGGAAGGAGTGGGATAGTGTAGTAAGAACAAAATCAAGATTTCCCAATTGAAAAAAGTCATAACGGTGAGAGAAACCTCCCTAAAAAAAAACTAAAGGTAGTAGTATACTTACAACGTTGACGAGCTGAACCAATTCCAAACCAAACGTAACCATATACTGACTTTTATTCTGTTCTGGTATGGGGTGAGCATCTTTATTATATCCCTTCAGTAAGTCATTGATTAAACTCTGCTCTATAGATTCCTTTGAACCTGTTCAGGGTTAAATGACGAATATTACTCTATGCAAGCAAGATAAGAACATTTAGTTTTTATATAGCTTGGTTTTGGATTGCAGCTATCGTTATTCTTTCATTTAGTTTGTCGGTTTTATTGATATTTTGTTTGGCATTTCTGAACTTTATCTGCATGTTGAATTGGCTGTAAACATGTGGAATTTTTTGATTTTTTTGCGAAGTGGATTAGTTGCTACTAGCCATCTTCACTCGGTATCACTCAGAAAACAATTCTTCCGAAACAAATGACATTTATACAGGAATTTGTAAATTCCCCTTTTGTACAATTCTAACATGAAGTAATTTTGTCCCGTACGAACTACGTAAAACATTCATGGTTATTCGACAGAAAAATCATACACTGCTGTCGGAATAGGTAAACGCCCTTATTTATCGGGTGGTGTCTTGTATTTAACTGACTATTTTCACTCAGATAAACTATTCGTTTGAACAGGAAGAGATGATCAACCATTCGAAAATTCTTTAGCTAAAATGTTTTTCTTCGGCTGTCTGATCCAAATACTATTCTTTGTCTAACCAAAACGCTTTCTCTGCTCAGCCCGACTCTTTTCCTGATTTCCTGTTCGCCTGCTATGTGGTGTAATTTGTCATCAGTTGTCTAGGTCAAATTGTTTGCAGAATAATCACCGGCTTCTGTTCTACATACTGCTGTCTGGAATTTTATTTACGCTGACTTACTCTCGACTTATAAGCAGGAGATTTACTTCAGCTGAATTTTAGTTTTAATTTTGCTCTTTCCTAAGAACGGCCGGTTTCTTCTGAGCTCAAATGTAGTAAAAATATTCATAAGTGGTGATTTTCGAAAATTTACTCATGAGGCGGTTAGGGACTTTTTACAGTTGGTGAAATATACGAGAATAGTCCTCCTAAAGTCTTAATATTACCATAATTTATGGAATTATGGACAATTAGTATTCATAAATCACTGAAGAATGACGGCAAGTAAGTGAAATAATAGAAACTATATATATCCAGCTGCGCAATAATCAGAACCAACGATGTTCTCGTAACAAAGCTCTCAGTAGGAAATGTTATAGCTTATTAGCTGCCACTGGTATTAGCCCCCCTTGACGACTTGTTAAGGAGTTTAATTTTCCTTAGTTATCAAGCAGTTTTCTGTTGTTATTCGTGTGTTTTGACCGTTCGTCACTGAGGGGAGTGCTATTTCAGGTATTCAGGCTGCAGGCTACTTCAGTAAAACTAATAGCGGTGGACATTAACGAAGCATACAGCCCGCAGGCTGCTTGTGAGCACTGAATCGTTGATTCTACTACGTAAAAAGACACTTAAAAGACATCTTAGGTTTTTATTCAAGACATAATTGAAAGTATCTAGCACAGAAATAAATTCTTTCGTGATTAATTCCTGACGGTTACGATCGGTCTTATTTGGGCTGCTGAATGTTTACTTTTACGTAATAGGTTAATATATAGTTTAAAACTATTAAGACTTGTTATTGCTTATCACGTTGTGAATTTATACATGGTGTGAAACTTTAAACAAACAAATGCCGAAATGAATTTGTAAACTGGGCTCATGCATTGTGGACGATTCAACACCTGCAACCCAGTTTAAATTAAGTGCCAGTACCTTTTAGAATTGTTTTCATGTGTGGAGTGTGGTAAAATCATATTACAATACAATAATACAATGCAAAAATCACTTTTACAAAGCATATGACAAGAAACGGACTGTGTTCCATCGAATATTTTAAATTCCGGCCGCAACCCTGATCAATCAGTTTGACTTGATAATTAGAACACAATTCTACTCTCTGTTTGAATAATACCTGGCACGAAAGGGAACTATACTCGCTGTGGTCGCTCCTTCATTTCCCATTATCTGTGTTCGCAGTTACACCTTTCGTGCTAATTATATCAATGAGCTTTAAATGACTCTTTAGCCGTATAAATCGTTTCTCAGCTCCGCCGGAGAATCGCGACGCCAGCTAAATTGTTAAACACTAAAAATACCACCGACTCTGAGAATCGATCCATGAATCATCATGTTCTTTGAATATCTGTTGCATGATCCCAGTACCAACAGGCTTAGTACGTAATGTGTGCTTGACTTCCCACCCAAAACATATATTTTTAGCAGGTAAAATTTTACAGACGATAAGAACAAAAAGTCAGTGCAAATTCCAAAACTTCATTGCCTTGCTACAACCTGCGAGGCCCCGTCCTTTTACCCTCTACCCGAAATGGACTGGTTGATAGAAAAGTTTTCATACATTTCGCAAGATGACGAAGGGCTAATCAAGTGTAAATGCGATGGCACCTAGATCAAGAAGGACCAATCATTAAACTGACAGTACTGTTTTGTTACCGTTCTTTGGAATGACTGCAAAACAGTCCGAAACAGTCAGCCTATAATAATAGTATTTGTTAAAAGCGATTGATTAATTGTAGGATCACTGAGCTGATTAGCTGCTGTCGGTGGTAATACAAAAAAGGGACCTGCTTGTTCATGAGTGAAGTAGATCTGTTTTAGCTAGCACCACGCTCGCTCGAACTGTCTTACTGAAAGTGAAGGCAGATTTTCAGTGCCAATGAGCAGACACTGTGCCAACAAGACATAATGCAAGGCAAATAAATTAAGTGTCCTGTTTACCAACCTTCAGTGCCGTATCCACTCAATGTGATCCATATAAAGACGATGCTGCTGATTAAAAGCGCCATGTAGTATCCTGATGCCACAGAGGTGTGATTCCAAGCAGTTGAAGGCGTTCTGAAGTTTTGTTAAGTACAA
>Ga0126339_10000581_pt1 | contig 20917 bp, 9 predicted proteins | sample OrbTmetagenome_2_FD_92532 | JGI IMG/M metagenome (GOLD analysis project Ga0126339, IMG submission 92532) | Coral microbial communities from Petempiche,Puerto Morelos, Mexico - Orbicella T R C metagenome | ecosystem: Host-associated > Invertebrates > Cnidaria > Coral | place: Petempiche,Puerto...
AATTCCAAGCTATAGTTATGAAGTTTAGCTTCATGACCAAGCAACGCCAAGGCTTGCACTTCGTTTTGACAAGTTAGCTGTTTGATAGATGTTTGATACTATCGCCACCGGGATTTCGAGAATATTTACAGGTATGTGTTTTTCCAAGACTTCTGATTCAATGGATCGTCTTCACGTGACGTGTTTTTATCCTCATCAGGCATAAGAGGCGGTATATTTATATCTGTTTACAATTAGCGTGCTTCCTTTGGAAACCAGGGCATTTTGAATTTCAGGGTTATGTAGGCTGCGGGACACAAGGCTACGATCGAGTTTGTTGAAAAATATATACTTATCTCATGATTTTGAGCCTTTTTAGAAGTTAGAGCATTAGAAAAAAGTGCTTATGTAGATGCTTGTTTGTTTAGTACTGATAATCAGTCGCCTGGAAAGCCAAAGTAAGTTCCAGATGTTTACACTATATTCCGGCCGCCATATTGGTGTACCATGGATGTATACCAACATGGCATTTTCTTACTGGGCTCTGTAAATTTCTGGGAAACATTTACGACGAATTTCTGAAGTTTGGGGAAACGCACAGGCCTAAAACTTGGAGAATTGTCTTATTTAGTTATCTTCTATAGCGTACATCGCAATTTCTTAGCTTTTTCCATTGGCTGGTTTTCGATTTACTATTTTTTTTTATTGCGTGACAGTGAAAACGATCTGAACCGTTCGAAGAACAAAACAGCAGCTCTGAAATATTTTTTTGTAAAATGATAAACATGCTTTTTAGTTCATAATTTTTGTATATGTTCTCACCTTCCTCTTATATAAATCCATGCCATTCCTTATTTTTTGATCGGGATCATTTGCGGTCTAATATGGGGATCATTTCCGGTCCGGGATCATTTGCGGTTCAATTTGGGGATCATTTGCGGTCCGGGATCATTTGCGGTCCTGGGATTATTTGCGGACCCGTACAGATTCGCAGCCTGAAAAAAAGTTTGAGTGGGGACGGCTGGTGTCGCAAGAAGCATGGAGTTACAGAAATTCATGGCTGTCAGATTGAAAGTTAACTTCTTCCTTTTGCTTCGGGTCACCTTACTAGTATCACAGGTGACCTTATCGGACACTTGTTTACGTCTTTTATCGATCGATGAAGTTGTTTCACCTCGTTGCAAGTTTCGCAAAACAGATGAATAAAATTAGATTGCTTAAAGTTTCATTTGTAAAAAACTTCTTTGAGTGAACTGAACTTGCTGTGTTTTGCTTACTATTATAGTAGGCTTTCCCCGTTCTACTGCTGGCCTTTTCTTTAATGACAACCGGCAAACCTGTTTACGCGACGGCAAGGCGTTGAAAGTTTTCCTTTGTACAGAATTTTGCTCTTTATGTGATACACAAGTAATTGCAAGTGCCCTCGGGCAATTAAGGATTAATTTCAGTTGTATTTTCAAAGTTTTCCAAATTGCCCTCGTCGCTATGCGACTCGGGAAATCTTGTGAACTTTGAAAGTACTCGTGTAATCCTTGATTGCCCTCGGGCCCATACGATTACATACACTAATCATTAATGTTTAGCAGATAAAGGCTAGGTTAAACTTTTCAAGGTTGTTCCAGCATGCCTGCTTGTTATTATTATATGAATGGTCACTATAAGAACGCGTGCCTCAAAACGTTTTGCCATATCTGTTTTTCCCCCGCTTCAGCGGAAAAAAGTTGGCTTCTCGCTACTCCCCGTTGTACAACTGATATTGCTTCTCCCGCTTGTACAACTGATGTTATTTTTACCCATATAAAAGCAGATCGATATAGGAATTCTCATAAAACACAAGCAAACACATACCCTGGCCTCTCTCTTCTCTCGCTTGGTCTGAGATCCTATAAAGAGCAGGGAAGGGAGAGATCAGGGGGGCAGGGCTACCTGGCTACTTACATGATGTGGGCGGCCAGCGATATATTTTAAAGAGAATTCCAAATTGAGGGCGAGAAAACGAAAAGAGCGTTTGGCAGTGATTCCGCAACAATTTCGAGGTTAAAGAGAATTGCTCAGACGCCTCTGATTTCTAAATCCTTTCCTTTTAACCAAATAACACTTACGACAAAGAAAACGTAATACCTTCTAATACTGAGAGGTAACCGAGGTTGATTAAAGGTTAGAGCGTCAAAAGTAACTCGTTTATTAAAACAGATAAGAATAAACAACTCAATGACTTTTTGAGAAGGTGAAAAAACAGCTTAATCAATAACAGTATTCTGAATAAGTTTTAGACTAAGTTACTTTACAATAAACGGAGGCGAAATAATAAGGGAAATGTTGAAAGGCTCACGGCTTAATCGATAAATTTCTCCTCGCGCGTAGAATCTTATGAAGATATCATGAGTACCTATAGTCCTATTGCACTTTTCAGTTCAAATACATATTCCAATATAAACAGAACTGCTAGAAACCCCCTCATCTGCCATCTAAAGGTAAAGTTAATAATGAATCGAGTTTAATGTATAAGAACTGTGTCATGTGCCATTCTTAACAAAAGGCAATAAGGTCAAAAATAAAGAAAGGAAAGCTAACAATTTAGACACATCTCTCGTAAAATTATCCCATTGTCAACGACGCTCACTTAGATTCACTTATTAATTCTACAGAGGTAAACATATTTCTCAATATCCCTACTCTTGATTGCAAACTACAAAAATGTTGGTAGTTGAAATTTTTACTTTCTAAGAAAATTTTTGTTTGCAAAAATTAATTTTTGCTACAATTTTTGCTCAAGAGTTTTTGGTTTGGTCTTTTTTTCTTCTGGAGGTTAAGTTAATTCTTGCGTGTGTTTGTTATACCAAAATTCAATCCTGGATTATTCTGTATAAACAACAATTCTCCACAATCAAAGCAATCTCTAACGGTACAGTTTCTTACGGAAATGAAGTGTCACTTTCCTCTTGAGCTTGTTATGCAGAAGCTAATTTTCATCTTCCAAAGACACTTGAAATACAAGCTGCCGTAATTAAATCGGGAGTTCCTGGCACAGGTCGATAACTAACAAAAATTGAGCAACTGATGACATCTCTTTTTTTTAAAGTTTTTAACAACACAATATACTGTATCGCATACTAAATTAACTGGTTGTTACCAAACGTTGGAGTGAAGAAATATTTTCAGATCTCCAAAAAATTATGCGTAGATTCAAGGCCGCATTCTTTCTAGTTCTCTTTTTTTTGTCTTCATTTGTCCCTGAAAGCGAAAGTTACATCGGCGTTGTGGACTCAGACATCTACAACACAGTGACCAACTTTGCAAACGAGTGTGTTAAATGGAGGCATTTGAAATCGGCTGCTTTGAACCAATTCAGGCTCTGGAAAAAGCTAAAAAAGTTCAGGAAAAAGGTAAAGCTGTGTTTATTTTCTTGAAGTTATAGGAAATCATGAAAAGTCAGATGAGTTCTAGGGCGAGCACGTGCACGCATTGTGAACGATTAACGGAAGTTTAAAATAGCAAAATTCCAAGGCATGGGATTTTTTCGGTTTTTGTTAGTCATGTCCAGAAACTTGTGAAGTCAAAAATTAAGAAAAAAACATATATTGTAATTTAGGTGACATTAATGGTTTGGTCTAAGCGTAATAGATAATTTGGGGGCCTAGGAAAGAAAAAAATTTAAGTCCTTCTTCTAATTCAAGATCTTGAAGTTGAATATTTGTTTAGCAACTTACAACGGTCTCACTTGGATCAATGTAATCGAGTAGCTTATATTTTTTCACCCTGTTTGTGTTTGCGTTCCTCATTGGTTCCAACAACAATTATTTGAAAATACGAGACACTTCTTCCCTTTTTAATTTTGTTTTTCCAATGAGTTTGTCTCACAATTTTTAAAGCTTAGTTTGCAATATCCTTTTGTTTTTTTTTGCATTTCTCGATAGGTCAAATTCGAGGATGAAGTTTGCATTCAAATTAAAGAGAAGTATTGCCCATTGACCAGAGAAAGATAAATCGAAAGGCGACGGAAGCAGTCAAGAGGCTTTCACGTTATATTTATATACACTGCATCTACGTTATATGTATTTAAGGAAACTTCTTTCAGTGCTTTTACAGTGCATGTCATGGGCGTCACAACTGAGCTATCCTTATAAAACTCACTGAAATCAATGTATACGTTTGTGGATCTTCAATGCGTAAATAAACAAATGCGGAAAACAGTAAACATTGAAGTATTTAAATTAATGGGTAAAAAGACGCCGTTTTAGCATAAATATGGCAATAAGCTATGTCACAATGTAGCGTTGTTCGTAAATTCCATAAAGAGGACAGATAGAAATGAAGAAAACTGTATACGAAGTTTACCTTATTTGAAAAGTGTCTCATGTAAACTTCAGTCGAAAACGTTCGAGTGCATTTTTTCTTATCTGTATTTAACAAGTAAAGAGGCCTTGACTGTGCTCTGTTCTGTTGCAAAGCAGGAAGAAAATGGTAGAGCACGAAAGATGTGTAGGGGGAAACACAAGATTACGCTAAGTGTTTACCGTTTTGTCTGAATCTAGTAAAACGTGTCATGTTAGCACAGTTTTAACACTACTTTTGTAAACAAATAGCTCCTTGTTATTTCGTTTTCCTGAGACATAGGGAACGTTTAATTTGGGTACGCTGTTTCAACCAATCCGAGCGCGCGTTATATCGAGCCACTATTATAAAAGTATTTGGCGTAGTTTTGTTGTTTATTGGTGCGATTTAGATGATAGGAGTCTAAATAACGTCGGGAATTATTTGTTTAGAGTGTAAACACAAACAGTTTTTACGATTGGAGAGAATTAGTTTTGCAGCTCACAAGAGATTTCATCGACATGATAATGGATCATTTTAACAGCTATGTCTACATTTTAAAGGCCCAAGCAAAAGGTTTCCGGCGTGATGATTTATGGATCTTAGAATCAAAATGAAAGACGAGTGAACAAGTGGAAATTTTTCGCTTTAGTTAGCACTTTTTAAGTTTTTTTTTTCTTTGCTTTGCAATGTCACCCGCCTCAGGAAACGTTTACTTTCGTTTGTAAACATTGCAAAAAATGTGTTTCTCAGTTTGTTTGAAAGCATTATAAGTTGATTCTTTTCGTAACCAGAGAAGGCTCTCACAGTCGGCTTGTGAAAGTCAATCGAGAAGATGCATAGCAAGAAGTGGTGCCTTTTTGTCGTTACCTTGACGATTTTCTTGGCAATCATGGACAGCGCTGAATCATACATCGGTACTATCTCAGGAGACGACATTGAAAGAAGAGCGAAGCAGTCTGAAAGAGTACCACTACGTGGCAATTCTGACACTTTCTCAAACAAGCAGAAGAGACTAAAAATGAGAAAAATGCCGGTAAAAAGGACCTTTTCATTGATAAAGATAATCTTTACTGGGCCTTTTAAGTAAGCATGTAGTTGTGTCAGTATAAGGAGAGAATTTACAGACGTGGAGCACTTGCCCAGTTTTCTTTGAATTGTATTAGCGCAAGTAAAATAAGACTCAGTTCAGTCTCTTCTTTATTCACGAATTTTTCTAACATGTAGTTTAACAACTGCATGTTGTCGGGAGAATATGTGGTTTTTTGAGTTGTCTCGTTACTGGTCTTTGAGAACTGATTTAGTCAAAGATTTTTTCTGAGACGTTACTAAACAACGCGAGGTAGGTACTTTTTAGAAGCTTTAGCTTCATGCAAAGGAAGGGAAGCCCATATTTACGAATCAGAACATAACTTCTTCCTTTTACTTCAGTGAAGAATAGAAATAAAATTTTGGGATACTTTATTAAGGTAACAGAATCTTGTTTGAATGGGCGTAAAACAAATGCTATAAAAAGTATTTACTTTAAAACGAAACCTGAGGACGAAATTAAGTGTGATTGCCCAATGTTTTTTGGTGACACTCCAGTGGATAAGGATAACCAAAATGGTGGTAGAGTAGATATACTGCTTGTCTTTATTGTGGTACTGAAACTAACAACCCATTTATTTCGGACTTTATGGGTTGTTAGGTTTAAGTGAAGACTTTATCTTCGCGTACGGTTCTTTGGAACCCTAAACCGGATGAAACCATAGACTTAAATCCTTCCTTGAACATTTCCCTCTAAATTTTTGCACCTTTTTTTTTTTAACAGGCCTCTGATGATTTTCTGGAATAAATAGACCGCTGCCCCACAGATGTTGGTTTTCCAAGAGATGGTGGACGAAGAAATCATAGTTGGAGTATTGGAATATGTATATTAGCAAATAAACCACTAAAGTCAAATAAACTGTTAACATATTTCCTGGCTGAGTAATGAACACCGAAATAATAAAAAAAGGACCCTACAGGTAAATTTTAGTTTTTCGAGTTCCACCCTTTTTAAAATTAGTGCGACCAGAACTTACAATTCTGTTTGTTAATTGTAGAGTAACACTGAATTTAGAGGTAAATTTTATTAGGATGTATAACAATTTTCGGACTTTTCTTCCATTGAAAGGTTTAACAGGGCTCCGGTGGTAATCATCTCATAACTAATGAGAAGGCCATCGGTTGAGGCGCGAATTTTTAAGGTTTTTGTCTTCGCCTTGTTAAACTGCAAAAAAGTAGGTGAAAAATTCGCAATATTTTTACATCAAAGTTATAGTTTATATATTCATTATTTTTCACACAGTTTTCCTTGAAATCGAGTGATTGTGATACGAAAATGGAAATTAAACAAACTACACATGACTACTTTAACCGAAAGAGGATATGGTTAATTTTTCGACAGAAGTAAAAGAAGCTCCACATTTTGTTTTAATTTAGAATGCAAGCCAATCAAGGTAAACAATGTTTAACCTAAAAGCGAGTAAACACAACAGGCTAGGCTGACAGGGCCATCAACCAATAAGAAATCTCCATTCCTGGCTCAATATGTCAGTATTGGATCGGATGAAACTTAACCGACATTGCTGTGGCTCGCATAGTGAAAAAAAAAAAGAAAAAAAAAGGCGTTTTTTTCTGTTTCCTTCCTTTTTTGTTGTTGAAAAGAATTTTTTTTGCAACTGTTGTAAGGCTTTTAAATTAAGTTCTATTTGAACTTACTTTCTTCCATTTAGCGGTCAGTTTCACAGCTTCTTTTCAGCAATGCTGAATCAGGTTCATGTCCCTATGAAATGATTTTCTGCATTTTCTGCAAGCTTGCTTCATAACATCTGTCAAATCACACTTGTAACTGAAATCTGAAGTTCATAGTGTTGCCTTTTACTAGAACGAATGAGAGAAATAGCATACTGCTACCACTAGAAAGAGGCGCTCGTTTTCTGGAACGTCGCTGTTGTGACTTTAATTTGCCCCGGCTACTGTAGAACTTATCAAGTCTTCAACTGGAATTACAGGACGCGACTGTTAACTAAAATCGTGAGTTAAAAACTGTTCAGTATTGCAGACATTAACCCTGTCGTAACATTACTAAACTACTGAGTAAAATATGAGCAGTATAGTCTGTCAAATCAATAACATACAGGTAAAGCATTGCCTTAATTAAAAATAACGGTCAATAGTTTAATCTACGTCAAAACCTGCCTAATGAAGTGTTCAATTAGTGGCAAACTTATGTTGTTATACTTCATTCAACGTAGAAACGTAGAAATAACCTTCAGGAATCACTGTTGACGTTTATTTGGTACATCTATACTTCAAGACAAAATTCCCTACTTTTCCATATTATTCTCTCCCATTTTTATCAGTTTCACTGGCATTGACATGGGTGGATCCATCCGATTTTGGACACTATAGAAAGAATGGATTAATTTTCTCATGTAAAATATTTATTTTTCTCGAGGGTAAGAGGATGTATCATTCACAAAATGCGATTATCGATATTTACACAAAGTAAAAAGCGTTACGTGTGATATATAACATTTGGAAAGATTCGAGAATCTGATTAACACTAAGAAAATTTCATAAGTTTTGCAATAAAAAACTTCGCCCACATAAGGCTAGTGAATAAGAAAAACTCGCTTTAAGTCGAGTGCCAATAAAAAATCGCTAGATTAATTAAAAAAGCTCATATGCCAACGGAAATCAGCATCCACTGAATGGCTAATAACTATCACTAACACACGTCCCCAGCTTGCTACTTGTTCCGTCCAAAAAAAAAAAATTCATGCCACATCCAATGTGACCACACAACACAACAACAAGTAAATTCAAAGTGATTTCTGTTCGTTGTAGTTATATAGTGGAAGGCCAGGAAGGATGAATAGAAACCTTGCTGCAGTGGCCACAGTTCTGGTTCTTCTTTTATCGCTAGTGATCCAGAATTCAGCTTATATAACACTTATAGAGAGACGACTCAAACTTTGTAGAAGCGGCTCACGGGAAGATGACAGCAGAGTTCGAAGGTGGGGTTGGTGGGGCCCGAATTCACCACTTCAGGTGTGTATTAGTCACAGCTTTGAAAAAAACCTTCAGTTTTCGTTTAGAGTACTGTTATTAGAAAAAGCCTAGAATACTGCTAACTAGAACCTTGTTACTTTTTATTATGTGCTTAATTGAACGTACATGTAACGTTTAAAATGAAGAGTTTTCGTTACACGACTGCGAGCTTGGATGAAGTTTTTTTTTTATGATAACTATGATAGGTTATAGCGAACAAATCGAATTTTGGGGGAAAAAAGCCACTGGGTATAGACAGGTGGTCTTGGACAGACGGCAGAGGGTCATTTGGCGGATTAAGAAAATATCTCTATTTTGGTCAATTTTTGAACATGAAGTTCGTTCTCCTATCAGCGTTCAACATCACGCATGGCATACCATTGATAATTTTCGTTGATTAAGAAATTTCAACCATTTATCACGGGCGTTTTAAGCCGTACGAGGAGCCAGGAACCTGCGAGAAGACCTAAATTACGTTACTGACCACATAAAAGGTGCCGTCAAGATCGAAAACCCTCAAAGGTGTAAGAGAAAAAACAACAACAAAAAAATAAAACAAAACTTGCCGACTTCGATTTAAGCTGTCCCCGAGTGTAAACATCAAATGCAGAGTAATATTTCCGCAGTATTTAGGCAGTTCTTGTCTATCTTTGCAACAACTACGACCAAAAAACTAAAACTAAAATAGAATATTTGCTACATAACGAATTCGAACGAAGAGAATCAGACTACAACTTTATTGAAAAAATAAAAACAAAATAAAAACAAAAACAAAAACAAACAGATCGCAAAATTGAATTGTTGACGGCACCCCAAAGTTTTAGTCAGATCTACTTAATTTATTTTAATCTTATCTAATTTATTCCATCCGCGTATTACTTTATGCTTCCTCATGTTTTGTATTATTATACAGTTTCAAAAGGTAACTGTCATGTTTTATGTAAGAACACTTTGGTCTGCATAGTGATGCATAATGTCGTATCATTTGGTCTCTTAATGGGTTTTATTTTGAAGAAACCACGCTTTGTTAGTTAGTAGGTTTTAGCAATGTGTCTAGGTATAAGCATAGTTTATTGTTTCTCACGTCATTGGCGATAAGCAATACCAAGGAACTGTAATGGACACAAAAATGCATATCTGCATTGTTTGTAGAATGTGGTTGAAATTGATGGACTCAGCAGTGCAACTAGTTAACTTTTGCCAACTTCTTCCTCTTTTTTTTTTTTTTTTTACAGCGACAATGTGACAGCTATCGGGCTATTCTCTGCAAAGGCCACATAGCTCCAGGTCTAGAAGGAAAAGCTCCTATCAATCCTACATCACTTCCATCAGATTCTCCAATTCCGCCCTCGCTGCCTTCAAATCTACCCTCGCTGCCTCCCCTTCCACCCTCGCCTTCTCAACTTCCACCCTCGCTGCCTCCCGCTGAAGCTCTTCCAAAGTCGAGAAAGAAAAGGAAGGAATTCGAGACTGTTAATAACGTCGTCAAAGAGTAAAAGATCTTCCTCCCCAAAGAAACAGAGACGCCATGAAGCGGACATAGTTCAATGAACTTAAAAATGATTCTGATAATGTTACTCACTTAGGAAAAATAAAATAGAATGTATTAAAATGCCAGTAATGAAACGGATTGTGGTATTTGTTTACAAAGCATGTTTATGTTATTCAGATTTACAAGTCAATGAAACAAAGGAACTCTTTCCCTGTCAGCTTTAGCAACTACGCTAAGCATCAAGCTGAAATTCCCGTTTGAAAACAAAATATTATGGCAGCATGTTTTCAATCATATGCAAAGTTACTAAGGCCCATTTTTCTATACCTAGAATTAAATCATCAAACGTTCATGCCATTATAAAGGAAATAACCAGAAACAGAAAACTTCCACTTTGACATAAGATGGGGAGAAAAGCTTTGCCTGCCACATATTCCTTTCATTCTTCTTGTTGATGCCAGGCGATTCCTAATTTGCTTGGTTCGAATACGTAGTACAAAAATGAACTGATATTAAATTCTATGTTTGATCTGTAGGTGATTTACCCCCACTAAAATCTGACTTTAACGAATTCACAGAGAGTAGTATATATATAACGTCTCTTTCCAATATTGTTTTCAAAACGAGTTTCCAAAAGGTTCACTCTACAGGTGTACCGGACCGTCGATATCTGAAGAGCTTTTCTGTAAAATCATGACACTCAGCTAAATCAAATGACTTTGTAACAGCTCCCAACTCAAATACGTTTACCGGCTAGAAGAGCCCACGTCACGTGTCATGGGTCAAGACTCAAACAAAAGCAAAGGGAAACAACGACTTGAGCTTGCGAATCGCACTTGATCTCGTCGTTCACCTTGAAAATGCGGCAAATTTGTTTGCCAGCCTGCGTCAAGCAGTAATGTTTTCGCAGCTTGTTCTATTTTTGAGTTGGGAGGTATAACACAGCACTTAAAAACTGGCCCCACGGGAAACAATGGGTTGTATTTCTCCTCGCTTAACTGCAACGCAACTATGGCTCATAATGTCCTCCGTTGAACCGTCCATATTCTTAGGACATGCAACTGTAGTGTGACGACTGAAAACTTACATAAATATACAAACTGCGACAAAACTAACTTCTGCACGCAGAGGGTCGACCTTGTTCGGAACAGTAAGACTTATGACTCTCTTATGAAGACGTGACTCCTGTTTAGAGAGAAACTGGGATAAAATACGTAAGACATATGTGGCAGCATTTAAAGTGGGCCAGACTGATGGTCACTTCATTGCATGGTCTACACACTAAAGCATTTATTGTCCCCAATTACGGCGAAGATTGAGTGAACCTGGCTGCGGGATGTTTCGTGAACACTGCAACTGTTGCGAAATTACATCTTAAAATCAAAAAAGCAACTGATATGTCGAAGAAAAAATATTCGAAGAATGAGTAATAAAATCACTTTTCGCGCTAAAATGTACGGCACCTGCTGCCTCACTCAGTATGATAGCCACAGTTTAAATTAGTCACCAGGTAACATAATACAACAGCTCAAAGCAAACAGACTACTCAATGCATTTTATGGCTTTTGAGCATTTTCAGAATTATTCCTCTATTTAAGACGGAAGAATTAATGGGACTAAAAGGACTGAGTTTTAAACAGGCATTTTCCTAAGTACTCTTATCTCCGGAAATAGAAACGGCTTCTTTTATCCCTTCCGGGGTAGGAAATAGATGCTACTATTAATAGATGAGTAGGAAAGAAACATGGAAGCGCTTCCATACCAAAACCAAAGGTCAGCACTTAAGAAAATTTTTACTTCTTAACTGAGTAACATTGACATCGATATGATCCAGGGTTTCTTCGGCTTACACAGAGGTTTTGTTATCCTTCGAAATCCATGTTGTTTTCAATATATATTTTGCTTTTCTTGTTCACTTTTTCTTTCTTTGTGTCATCTTTTCGTTTGCCCGGACTAATGGGACGACAAAAAGATTTTACCATTCCAAGGAAGACAATAATTTATAACATCGGCGGCTTTTTACAATAACCTTCTCAATATGTTTTACGAAGCACTTAGAGGCCGTAAATTGAATTTCACTTATTATGCAATAACACTTTTTTAGTTGATGAAGTTTAAAAGCAAAGGATATCTTGCTGGCAGACAAAAGAGGGTTCTATTTTCTGATGTTTGCTCAGTGACAACTTGAGTCCTTCACTTTGTCCTACCTACATTATCAACTGGTTATTATATTTATTTCGAGAATGTCAACGCCTTTGACACAAAACTAGAGCAGAGTTTTTATGACTTCTTAGGATATATGAAAAAAGTAAAAAAGAAAGAAAACTTGTAAAACACCATTATTAACGGAGCCATATCTAAATACTGTATTTTCAGTTTCGAAGTGTTCCCTTTATGCTTGATTAGTATCGATTTTGTTGCACTTACTTGTTTTAACACAATACATCCTGTTTTCTTTTCATTAATCAACCTTTTTTGGGATTTTTAACTAGCTGCGGCCTTCAAACACGAATATCATTCCTCTTTTTTGTTTGTTTTTGAATTTTGTTGTCTTTTTGACGAAAAAATACCTATTTTCGGAACAATGAAAATCTATATAAAAAAAGAACAATTATGGAAAATAGTAGTGCCATAGTATCTCTTCGTTTGCCCACACTCAACAGACCATTAAATAAAGAAACGCGAACAACGGCTTAAAAGTTCGTTTTGCTTTAATGCACTTAGTACACTTTGGAATGAATTAAAAATGACTTTTTAGAATCACTGAGGGAAGTCTTTGTCAACACATGCAAAAGGCAGGAAGGTTTATGTCACCACTTCTATGTGTCACAACTAGCAGCAAAACAGCTCAAGACGTTTTATGACGAAAATTCATCTGACGGGTGCCTCCTGACTTGAACAAATACTTAACTTTCATCCCATTAGTAATTGTTTGAGAAAGCATTCGGTAACACGATGCATTTTTTGGGGGGCGTCATGTGAGCCATTATAATGGGACGGATACACCGCGTCCTTCACTTTAGGACAAGACCGCAACGTAACCATGCTAAGAAAATTTATAACTACTCTGTTACTGCTTAGTTTCATTATCTACCAGCAGTGCATTGTTAGTACCGACGCAGTACATAGCACATGGCCACTCAGACGACGAAGAGGAAAGAGAACTTTCAAAAACGTAGAGGTAACGAGCGTCTATACCGTGGTTAAGAACGATTTTAATGATCGACTTTATAATCAAAATGGCTGAAACGTTTTGATCATTCCAAGGAAGAGAGGTTGCGCTTCTTCGTTTCCAATTTAAAACGCTACAGCCATTTTCAATCTAAGTCGCAACGCTGTCCCCTTTGAGCACCTCTTATACCATTGCCACCAATAACTTTCTACGGCGGTCTTTGGGTTTCATCGTCAGAGTTCTTTAGCTTTGTCTGTCATAAGACAACAAGGAAAAGGTCCATTGCTAAACAGTAATGACTGCCACTGAAAACTGAGTACAAGTCATTAAATTTTTAATAACTGAGATGTGCAGGCTGATATAAAACGTAAAAAAAACGCTATTGACGTTGTTCCCGTTTCGAAGAATCTGGTAACATTACCGACTATTCACAATTCTTTGCTATTTTTTCCGAGTGACCATTCTTTTATATTTCATGTCGACTGATTCTTTGATCTTTGCTAGTCCATACGGTCAAAGAAGGAAACCACCAGAAGAATTAAAAGTAAAGCAACGCGTCGCATCAAAGTGTTTCATATATAGTTGTCTTTTAAAACTGGTCTGTGCCAAGTGAACTGTATTCCCATTCTATTTTCTCTTTGCTTTTAATCTTGTCGTTGAGGTTTTTCTCATCAGTTTAAACAATGGGCATTTAGATAATGGTGCAGTTTACTTGCCTAACATTTTCTCCAAATCCCCATCTCGTTCCTCGTTCATGATTCTTCGTGGAACCTCCACAAATTAATAATAATAAAAACGATACGACATTTCTTCTATTTAGATTCCTACAGATAACAAAACCATTCATCAACTACTCATAACCAAATAATGAACATTTCGTATTTTAAAATTTATTTCAGGAGACACGAGTTTATATCGAGCCCACAGTGGAGCCTTTGACGCCTGGACGAATTTGTCAAGATCCTGATAGTTACGGATGTGAGACCCAAGAGTAGACCCCAGTTGTACATTCTATAATGGCAAGGAATGCCCCTTGAAGCTCATTAATAAAAAAAATATTGGATGTAATCAGACTTTTAGTGTGAAAAGTAAAACTTATATTTGTTGAGAACGTATTTCATTCAAATATACGTGGATTGGCCTTTAATGAAGTGATCTTATCTGTGTTTTAAGGTTCCTAGCAACAAACTTCTGTTTCCTCGAATTAATCTTTACCCCAAGTAAACGTAATAGATAGCCATCTTTGAGAGTTGTCTCCAGAAAATGGAATCAAACGTTCAATAACTTCTTTTAAGCATGAAAACCAAACATCCCTGTCCCCTTCGAGAGAATGGGTCACCTTCGAGATATCATTATTTTAACCAGGAGCCATAATCGGGGACGGAGACCGTAAGTCTTATGATCCGCGCGCACCTATGATATGGGACAATTTTTCTATTTTTAGAACAAATTGTGCCATCCTGACGTCATATATCCGCGCGGATCCACGCACATGCTGGGGGCTCTCGCGTGGATGTTGTCACGTTCCGTGATCAAATGGTGAGAGTTGCGAGATTCTCTTGCTGATTTTTCACAGCGATGGCAGGGAATAAGGCAATGAATAAGATCCAGGGCTCTTACATATAGGTTTATGCTCTGAGCTGATGGAAAAGGTGAGTTTTTCAGGGTCGAAAACAAGACTTCAATTTCGCGCTGCATTTGCATAGTGCAGCGCGTGCACTTTCAAGTCCGAGTCGGTATTTTCGATTGCCAACAAACCTTGACAAAGATTTCCTTCTTTGTCTTTTGTGCTGAGATGCTGCAACAATTTTTACCAACGCCAAAAGGCTACTAACATCATGTGTGCTTCTTTAACACAGTGAAATTTTACACTGCGAAAATAAGATAGACAAGGAGTTTTGATAACTAAGCCAACAAAATCGAAATCGTTGTTCGAGTTGATTAAAGAAAGCGTCATCGTAACTTTGCTGATTATTTCTGTTGTATTCACATATTTTCAGCTAGGCTTTTAATATGTTCTCAAACATTTATCAACCTTAAACATATTTAAAAACTAGAGATATTATCTGAGTTCGATGTACGTTTTGACAGAAAGTGCGGGAGTCCAATTTGTCATGTTTTACTGACTGTACAAAACACACATCGGCGGCGCTCTTATTCATCGACAACAGACAATTTGCTAGATTTTTACACAAACGAAACTGAGCAGCATCTACAGACATAAACTTATTGTCCCTTATTGGGCCTTGATAAAACATCAAGCGTTGCTCGCTTACAATTCAGGTGTTTTAACATATGGCTCCGAGGCTTTCAGGACTTACTTCTATATTTGGCGGTGTTTTCTTTGCATTCAAGCCTCTTTTGGGAATCGAGGGACAACAGAAACTTAACAAATTTGTAATTTTCTCATGAAAGCCTCGGAGCCAGCCATGTTAGAACATTGATTATTGAACGTGACTCTCGAGATTCAATCATGATAGAGGAACGAGGTTGAGCAATCGCCTTAATATTCTTTAGGGATGGATACCAAGTTGGAAAGAAAGAAGCCCTTTAGAGCGCTTGAGAGTTAAAGGGTTGGCATTTTTGGAACTCTGAATGTTCACAGCTCTCTCCCTTGCTTAGGGTAAATTTGGTTCAGTTCAAGAAAGTTATAAAATGTAATACATAAAAATTTTTCACGAGCAAGCGTTGGATATGCCATGATAGATTAGCAACGAGGCGCGTGGTACCGAGTTGGTTATAATCATCTCATATGCAACGAGCGCGAGTGGTGCAATTGTTTTATTAAACACGTTCCCCCAAATAAAAAAATTCAAATAAAATAAAAATTAAAAAACGCCCTAAAAATACGCGTACGCTTGTCATATTTGTGGAGCATGGTATAGTTACTCTTACTCCAGAATGACTACCCTAATGAAAGCTATTGAATTGCATTAATTTATATTTCTCCATGACGGGTCAAGCCAGAGGACAACGCTTTTTGCGCGCGTACCAACTAATTTTTATTTGATGGCCGGGTTGTTCTAGAAACGCCTCGAGTAAATGGCTAGCTACCAATAATGATTTAACGAATTGAGAGCCGGTGACATTTTCACGGAGTGAGTGTTGTGGAACAAAGCTGTATACAGCTTTGCTAAAAATCACTCTCTTGGGTGTCCTCAAACCAGGATTTGAAACCTTCATGTAGGGTTTTAGTTCTTTTTGGTGGAGGCGATGAAATTTCTTTAAGCAGGTTTATAGTGATAAAGAAGAAATCCTGGATCAAGCTGTCTTCAACATTCGATCACCACTACACTATAAAATTGCGGAATAAAAATTGTAGGCTGCTTGAATTGATGCATGCTTAAATATATGCTCTACGGAGTAACTTTTCAGTATAAACTCGTTATATCTATCGTGGTCTTAAAACAAAAATATAGGAACATAATTTTATTCATTTTAATTCGTACTGTTAACGATCTTGTACTACATATTTTGAATAATGTCAGTCATGTCTTCTTTCATCTTCCATATTTCTTCAATTTCCGTAATTTTCAAGACTGCTGGTTGTTTAACTTTTTGTTTGCACTTATATTAGCGTCAGTTAGTGTTCAATTCTACAACCCATGAGTGCAGCAGCGTCACACAACTGGCGTTTGGCTCGAAGGGCATTGTCCTCTCTGACCTTAAAGGGAAAAAAAATGTAAAAAAAAAAAACATAAATTGAAAACGATTTGATATCAACAGCCACAATGGGAAATGTTTGGCGATAAAACTGACATAATACACGATCAAATATCGTTCGGTTACCAAACATTTTGTCGTTTGGAAACCGTGATTGACCATGTTTGATCGCGTTTGATCTTGTGTGGTAAAGTTTTAACGACGACAAACATTTTATCAAACATTGTAAAACATTTTGTTCGTTTGGACGGTGATCAAACATGTTTGACACCATACATGTAGACCAGTACGGTGTCACCAAACATTTGCTGTTTGGAAAGGGCTAAATATTAATCAGTGGTTGTAAGAAAAGCTGCCTGTTAATCATATAGAAAAGCGATGTAAAATTACACGTTTCGTTCAACTGTTTCAGTATTTTGTCATCACATTGCAAAAAGAAACACTATCTATAGGTTGTTACCGTCCTGATGTTCCCGTTATAACACCACGCCGACCCTTTTGGGCAACTTCTTGGAGGTCCGTTCCCAATAGCATCAGACTTGGTTACGAATAGCACCAGGACGAGAAGAACGCAAGCTAATAAGGTAAACGATTTGGTTGCCATTTCGTTCGAGCAATATTTTTCTGCTTCTACTACCTTCTTCTACTTCGATTTAACTTCACTTCTGCCTTAGTTTTAGATTGTGATGATACTGTGCCAAATGACTCGGGTTAAATATCCAACCACCATTAACGATTGGACGTATTTACATGAAGCTGATTCTTTGAAATTAAAGTTGTGGAACATAGTTGAAGACCTCTCTTTAATATTGTTAAAGAGCGATTATTGCAAAATGTGGGACAATGATAAAATAAGCAAGTGGTATCATGGTGCAATTAGATTTCAATTGTCAGCCTTTCCTTTTAGTTCTTCTTTAGTTCTTCACACGACAAAAACTTAATTTTCTATCTAAGAATATTTATTGAGAGGTATATGTGAAATGTATTTGTAATATAAATAATTATGCTTAACCTCTTAATAACGTTGCTGGCAGACTGAGAACAATCAACAGAGGTGGAGAAGAGAAGATGGCACTGCTACAAGACGCATGCTGTGTGATGTCGCTGCACTTTTGGGCTGTTGAACTCAGTGAACTTCTGCTTTTACTTCCTGAAAAAAGGAGGAAAATCGAACAATGTGTAACCTGAATACAGTACTTTAATAAAGCTGTCCTTCATTCAGAGTTTACAATGCAGGAAAAGTAAAATAAAGTTGAAACTTGCAATCTTATGTTATAAGAAGTCCTTTTGTTCATTTTTCAATGTATATAAGATAAGTATAGCATAAAATAGATAACGCGGGGAAATCGAGAGGGGATCCCAGCTACCTACTTGCTAGAGATTACGGCAAACCAGAAACATTCATTAAACTTTAGGCTTTCTGTCTTTAGCCGTTTGCACACTAACATTAAAACGTTTGTGTTGCTGGGAATGGGACACGTTGTGGAGACGTTAGATGTTGTGGATACGCAAGCAAAGCGTGCATTGCACGTTAATTCCTTTGCACTTGACCGGCGATAATAAGTACTATTTTACCCTTTGTTATTTAGTTGCTTATTCTCGCAAATAAGTATTCACTTGCTTGCATAGTACATGTTTTATGGCGGCGGCCGTGAATCATTCCGGAGGGTTTTAAGATTGCCTGTCATGAACATTTGGTATATTTTCCTATCATCACAATGCACCCATTTTCTTTCTTTCTTTTAATTCAGTTTTGTGAAATAGTCTCGGCGCTATAAGAAATTGACAAAACAGATGCGTTAAGTTCTACGCCAAAAATAAATCAGGCCGATGAAAATTATAGTTCCATTCTAAACTTTACAGTAATAATAATAACAATAATAATAATAAATAATAATAAACTTTATTACAGTGTCTAAAATGTTTAGCTGAGGGGAAGCGTTCCCTCTACTAATTGTGGACACCTACCTAAAAAAAATTACAACTATTACAACAGTACGCGCTTTATATGAATCGGAGTAATTTCTGTAATGTGACAGTTTGTGAACTTATGGTTAATTTTCATTGTCCGTTGCAGAGAACGAAAACTAAAAATGCATTATTCCTTATTATTGTTGTTGCTTCAGCGATTAATAGTAATTTTTGTTTAATTCAGCTTCGATTGTAAACTTCACTGCACCCTCATTATACGCATTGGAGTAATTAGAATGACAGTCTGTTAGGTTATGGTTAAACGTGCATGGCCCGTTGTGGATTACATTACCTACACATGCATTATTTCTAATTAGTGCCAGTGATGCTTCAACAATTAACAATAATTTTCGTTTAACTGACTTAGGAAAACAGGTGGACTAAGCTATGTTTAATGGCTTTTCTCCGACAAAATACTTAAATTAGCTATTTAACGACAAGCTCATTTTAGCTATAAAGCTTTCTAGAACAACGCCGAAATGAAGCCGAGTCTGCATGTTAGTTCTGAATTATAATGTTTAACTTCCCTGAGGAAAAGCCGCGTACCAAAGTATAAAGAAATGTGTGTTTTGATTGTCTCTTTATTATTGCCTCAAAGCAAGGGTTTTTGCTTTATTGTAACATCATTTTTATTCGTTAGAGAACAGTTACAAGTTATTTTTCATATTGATTTTCATTCACTCGAATCTATCAGCAAATCTATTTCCCTTCCAAAAACAAGAAAGGATGGAAAGAAAATGAATCATATGGAAGGAGCGTAAAGGTTGACACGTGGAATTCAAAAGCCCACACAATCATTTTATCAAGCAGTTTCAGTTGTCCGCCTATAATTGATATAAAACGATTGTATGCCTGGGGTTCTAAGACCCATTTTAGCCCAATCTAAACTTAGAGAAACCTCTTGCACCCTGTCTGAAAAAAATTAGGTGTTTCCCCATTTTTTTGAGAACGATCAACTTTTCCTTCTATCCTCAGACGACAGATTCGAAGGCTCATCGCCTGGCCAAGTTCATCCCGGCGTACCCATTAACGCCTCTTTTGCATATAACTTTTCCTGCTGTATTAGCTGTTTATTTGACGTATCTCTTATCTTGATAATGGTGACGCAAAAGGTGTTACTAGGACAATGGACTACTATTTGCGTGGCTTTCACCGCGCTTAAGGCTTAATGGGTTAACGTTCGTGACTCAAACATTCACTGTTTCCTCCTTTCCATAGAGCAAATTTGGTGCAGTTTAACATTTCTAAAAAGCTTTTCGGAAAAAATAATTATAAAAATAAAAATAATTAATTAAATGATTAAAATAAATGTCTAAAAAGGAGAAAGAGATTCGAAATATTTTACCTCAATAACGCCATGCTGATGAACACGTACAGACTCTTAAAAATTTCCTAGATTTATTTAAGATAAACGATTAAGACGTACCCTTGGGAAATAGTTTCCGACGACGTTTATGTTGACGTTATAAAAATATACTAGGCTTCCATTTTTTTTTTCTTTTTCATTGATTCATATTACAGAGGAACGCGAGATGTTGACAGAAAATGAAGATGCGCGCTGCCTCGGAAGTGTGGTTCGATAAAATAATACCGAGGCTCAACTGTGACAACTAAAAAGTTGCTTTTGAGAAAAGGTGGCTTTTGCTTAAACCTCCTGGAACGGTCATGATACACTGCGTATGTAGCTTAACATGGGACATGACTGACCCCGCCCACAATGCGCAAATCTCTGGAAAAATTATCATCTTGAATTTCGTGCATACACCCCCAAAAAAGTTTCCTCCTACAGTGCTTGCATTAATGTCTCTTTGTTCTTAGCCCAGTAGGATCGATCTTTATTTAAATTCACTGGTTGCCTGAATTAATAGGAATATTCAGCACTTTAGGGAATTTCATTTATAAACTGCTTATTTTACCCTAAAAAAACAAGACCATAGCTACGTAATTTTTAAACTTTCAATTTTGATTTACATGTCATGCACTATATATGCTTAACAATGTCATTTGTGACTTCATTCAAATTTATTATTTCGGTATCTTTTCATCATGGCCAAGACTGCTGGTGGTTTAATAAACTTTTATTCGTCCTTAGCGTCACTCAGCGTTCAGTTCTACAGCCCATGCGTTCAGCAGCATCACACAATCGGCGCTTGGCTCGAAGAGCATTGTCGTCTCTGTCCTACAAGGGGAAAAGGGTGCGAAATCTATGAAAGCAATTGATATTGTTTTCGCTCTCTAGCTTTGAG
>Ga0126339_10000583_pt1 | contig 20912 bp, 10 predicted proteins | sample OrbTmetagenome_2_FD_92532 | JGI IMG/M metagenome (GOLD analysis project Ga0126339, IMG submission 92532) | Coral microbial communities from Petempiche,Puerto Morelos, Mexico - Orbicella T R C metagenome | ecosystem: Host-associated > Invertebrates > Cnidaria > Coral | place: Petempiche,Puerto...
ATTATTATTATTATTATTATTATTATTATTATTGTTATTATTATTCAAATAGCTAAATATATGTGTCATTATCATATTCAATCGTTGCCCCAATGTTCCTCGATTTGTTTGTAACAAATAGTCTACTACACAGTTATGGCACTACCCTGCATAGCAAGCGTTCCCGGCGTACGAAGAGCTTATTCCACATTCTGGCCACGTGCGAATGGGAGTGTGACTGAGTGAGGTCGCTCGCCCCACCATCCCCTGCGTGCCTCATGATACCTACATAACTCACAAATTGCGTCGACCTTTGTCTTTTAATTTTGCTAACAGGATGTCTTCGAGATTCAAGAAACAAAATTAAATAACTCGTTATATCGAGCCTGAAGAAAGATGACATGATATGCATGGTACTTAAATAAATACCTCTGATGTGCGTGGGAACTTAAAAGCTAGTGCTGAGACTTCGTTTTTGGATATGTAAGTAAGTTACCTGGAGTTTGGCACCATGAATGTACATTTCTAGGAGTGACACGTGCCTCCGCTGCCCGTTTCAAAGTGTAGGCCGAGAACACTGCAATTCCCAAATATTCGTCAAACATTGTCGCGTAGTAGGTTTGCTGAGCCTGCTGTGCTGGAGGCTGGGGCATCGGCGGCTGACAGATGTATCTTATATCCCCATCGTAGTAAGGACGTAGATGTTGTGGTGGCTGTCTACCTACGAAAAATTCTCTGTAGCAATCCAGGGAAGGATCACTGTAATCATAATGAACAACTCTTCGGATTCCCGTAGCGTCTTGGTTGCAGTCTTCTTTAGTGTTGTTCTCAGCGTCTGTTGCATGAGCTCTATTACCTAGGTGACAAATAGTAGTAATAGATAAATAAATAAATAAATAAATAAATAAATAGAAAGATAGATAGATAGATAAAAAATGGTATTTCTTTGCTGTTAGAACTTTGGCTTTCTTTTATCAAGAAACTTTCCAGCTGTAATGGTAGCTATAATAAAATTTCCCTTTGTAATTGGTTCCTCAGACGCCCATTTGTTGCGTAATTGGAGTGGTTGATCACGTGGGTTTCCAGCTCGTTGAAATTGAATCACTAAATTTAAATCTCGCGAGTCATTCACTAGACTCCTATACAGACGCTCTTTGGGCTCTTCACGCAATCTTTTTCGCGGAAGAAGAAGATTGCATGACGACTCCAGAAAGCGTCTGCGTAGGAGGCTAGTCATTTACAAGCACTTTTATACCTTCTTTCTTTCTGTTTTCTTACTCCTTCGAGAAAGGATGTACGATATGACTGGGTTATCACTTGTTTTACAGAAGGAAATTTCTCAGACATCCTACCCTCGAATTTTGTTATTGATACAATTTATTAATGATTATACCATTTTTTTTTTGTAAAATGTAAACAAGCAGAGTGCGATGTGGACGCGCACGGTAGGGTTAAAATTGTTCGCTCCAAGAAAGAATTCAACTAAGAAAGGAGCATATCACATGTGATATGCTCCTGACCAAGACTACTGATTGTTTTATTTTCGCAAGAAACTGACATAATGATTGAAAGATCCTGATTCTCTCTAGTGTTAACCCTCGGACGTACGTACAAGCTGACTAATACCCTACCGCGGTATAACGTTGGGGGGGGGGGAGTTGATGGAATCCCCCCTTAAGGTTTTCGTTCTGTTAAGGCACAGCGGAATTAATCTACGTTGATTAGATAGCCCTTGGCTTGCTCTAAAAGTTGATACCATTTTTTTGGTTATGACGTCATATGACGTCAAATGGCGTCATTTGGCCCGGTATCATGGATCCGCCATCTTGGATTCCACTATTTTCTTAAAAAGTAACGGAAGTTAGTACAAAATCAAGCCAAAATGCTTATGAAATATGAAAATTCGTGAATTTCTGCAATTTGATGAAGAAAACTGGAAAATCTACAGAATTATGTAAAAAAAGTTGATTTTTGGCTGTACCTACGTAAAATTTGCATTTGCCATGGCAACGTTAACAATGTTAGACACAGAATTGACATATCAAAATTTCCGGGGAGAATGAATGAACAGCTACTGAAAGTTTCAGCCCCTTAGAGTAAATCGTCTTTTCAAAATTTCTGAAAACCTTATGGGGGAGGGAGGCGGTCACATCCAACCCCGCCCCCTCGCCCTTTTGTACGTCCAAGGGTTAAAAATATTTTCATTCACGTGAGAGGACAAATTTCTCTTGATTCAATGTCACGGTCAGTCGTTAATCCATATATAGTGGAAGGAAGATAGTCTTTCAAATTATTACCGCATCTGAAAGCATTTAATGCTTCTTTTCGTTTTCTAAATCAGGTTTTGCATCATATGTCTGAACAAGAATGCACAATAAAACACAATTGTTTTGCATTCTTCCGGGTAATACCTTTATTCAATAAATTTAGTATTTAGCAGTGTTCTTAGCACGTAGGGGCCAAACCACCCCCCTGTTTCATGAAGGCTATATTTGCTTGGTTTATTTATTTCTGAAACAAGTTTGGCAGATGAGCTTTCTTTGTTCTCCTGATTATTTTAATTTGGAAGTTGTGACAAAATGTCAAATTATGACGTCATAATTGATGACGTCACCAAAACGTGCTATAATTTTTTTGTAAAATCTGATAAAAAGATTATGTCATTGGAAAGACCTTGACCTGAGGAGTAAAATGCCGGAAACCGTTTTTTTCTATGATGATTATTTTTCGAGATATGGTAAGTTAAATATTTTTTTGTTGTAGCCCCCGGAATTTGCTTAACCATACTGTCCTTCTTAAGTCAGTCTCTCTGGTTTATTTTTTTCAGTTTTATTCTGGGAAGGCTAATAATCTAGAAAAATAGAAAGCTTGATGTTGTAAAAAATCGTATGGTTTTAGAAATTTGATTTTCGGCTTTGTTAGGATAGTATTAACAGTAAAAAAACGGGTGACGTCACAGGTTATGACGTAACAAAACTAACTTTAACGCAATAACACTAGAAGGATAATTTTTTATTACGATTTTCTTCTTTATTTTTGCTTTAGTCATCTGACACATCACATGTGCAACATAGGTGCATTTGCTGGAACAAAATTACGGCTCCAATTTGGGGATTTTTCTCAAGGGGGGAACCCCATATTTTGCAGAGTTATTTTTCATATTTAAAAATGCCATATTTCATTTAATTTTTGTGATATGGACAAAATGTTTTCAGGTTTCAACTCCTCTTGATGTGCTCTTTCGAACACATTGTAAAAAAATATGCATATTAAAAACTTCAAAAGTGGCAAAAAACATAACGCCATCACTGTGACGTCACAACTTTGACATTTACTGACATTTCTCACGTAAATATAATTGGCAATAGGTCTCCTGCTCATATGCCAAGTTTGGTGTAGAAAGAGTCAATACTTTTTAAGTAATGCGAAATAGTGTGAAATACCCAAGAACTGACGAAACATTTGGGGGGTGGTTTGGCCCCTACGTGTAGGAAGAATTTCAGTTTGACGTTTCAGTGAAAGTTCCATTGTCGCCAGTGTTAATTTGTCTAATCAGGAGCCATAATTATGGCTCCTGGTCTAATCAAATTTGAGGGTGATCTCCACCGATACAATCTTTAATTATATCGCACACTTCCGGGTAATAACTTTATTCAATAAATGTAGTCCAAATTCAGATAATCAAAGTCTATTTTTTTTCAAGTAACAAAACGAAATGAGATTTCAAAATCCCCTGGTCCTCAGAAAACAAGTCAATATGTTTGAACAAAATAGGGCAAAAAGAAAGATATGTGTTTCTTACCTTTGTTTTCAATGTGAAGTCTTTTAGTCACAACTGTGGAAGTCATCAGTGCGATAACGAGGAGAAAAGTCAAAATCTTCATAACAAACGGGTCCATCTCCAGTATGGAAAAAGCGGCAAAAAGTGTGCGAGATTTAGGGACAGCAACGCCTGGAACACTACCCGGAAGACAAAATGGAGCAAAAATGATTTATTTGGTTAAAATGCACTCATTAGAATGGGAAGATTGTCCAATCATAATAGATCTCTCCACAATGCATTATTAAATTGCATCCTCGGAACCGTCAGGCTTCAGAAATTCCAAATATATTTCCCTTAAATTACGTTAATTCACGATTTTAGAACGGTTAGAGGGGGTGGAGGCCCATGCCACGAGTAGTCAAACTATACGAACGTAGAGGATTTTTGTAACTTGTTACCGGCGTAACATAGTTAGTATAAGAGAATGGTTATGAAATCCGTTCTTTGTTATATGTTTTTGTTCTCTTTTTTGGCCTTGACCGTGCACAGAACACAATAGTTGTTTACCTCTGACTGAAGAACTAACCAATAGAAACGCTTCGTTATGTATTCATGCATAGTGTATAAGCGCAAAACAAAAGAATTTGGACGGTCGTGGACCTTCCGACATAAATCTTAGCATCTTTGTTTGCTCCTTTCATGTTTGTCTGGCTTCATAAACATTTTCCTCTCTATTAACTATAGGCATAAGAAGCGATGAAAAATCAACATAACCTAAACATGAGTATGAATCTTAGCGCCAAACTGGCGAAGGTTTTACTAAATTGAACTTTGTTTTACAAAGAAATAGAACAAAAAAACCTTTTAAGATATTTGATTTCAAAAAATAAATACAATTCCCTAATATCACTATCAGATATCACGAGATACGTTTCTCTTCTAGTTACGAAGTTTCATTTTTAAATAAAAATATCCTAGCAATAGTTGGTTGTATTTTTTTGTCTAAGAGTTCAGCGATGTCAATCCTCACCACTTGAAAATAACTCAGCACTTCATCAAGATAACTATAGATTGGAATTAAGTCGGGGAGGCGGAAATTGCAGGTTTTAAGATGTCAACTCTAAATGGGAGCAGGTTAAGCTTTGTTTGACCTGACACAATTGAACAGAAAAATCTTTAAGGATATTAAAATTCACTGAAGTGAGGTAGGTGAGTTGGAATTTCTAACGAGCTCCTGATAAAGTTTATTTTCTCTCCGTTCAGTTTTATCTTGTTTAACACGACATCAATATATCAAACTTATGGTCTCTGGGGGTTAGGAAAGCGAGGATTTATCAAAAGGTCTGAGGTAAAGATGGCTATGTGTTTGCTCATTAAAAACATTACAGCAACATCCGAAGCAAAAATAGAATGGTTGTATGGGCATTCTTTGTGTAAATTGTCAGGGACCTGAATAGCTACAGAGATAAGAATTCTGCAGCACCGTTACGCAAAACCATCAGTTAACTCGACTAACCTTAGATCTAGTGCTTGCTTTATCTGCAGTCACATGTCAAGGTTATCGAATACCTTAAAAGGTGTCTCACGTCCAAGCGATGTAGCGCGTCCGGCTTAAACTGTAAATGCCGGTGATAATTAGAGCTGATAAAGCTGGCTATCAAACTATACCAAGAATTTTGAAATAAAATAAATTGTCGATTTTTTTACGACCTCTAAATGGGAGCGTCCGAATCACCTGTTGAAAGCTATAACTCGAATACAATTTTGTTTTTCGCTTATTTAAATTTTTCCTCAGTTTCCGTACCCAAAGTGCTAAAAGTAGATGCCTGATGATGTTCCATATTCACATTTAATGAAAAGTTACAGAACATTTTCGAAATAGCATTAAAAAAATATGGAGTGACTGAAGAAAAATCGTTAGCGGAGAAAAAATATTTCAAGATAAAAAATTCGTAGACAGGTTTTTGTTGTTTATATATCAAACTAGTAGCTGTCGAAATTTGAGTGTAAACGAACAAATTCCCTGTGACTTGTAGCTTTCAAAAGGAACCCAAAAGATGATCCGGGCGCGGGGTGAAAAATTCAAAAATTCATTTTATTTCAAAAATTCTCGTTACGGTGTGATAGCCAACTATATAAGCTGTAATTTGATATAGGGGCTTCGGTATTTACAGTTTAAACCGGACGCGCTACATCGCTTGGACGCGAGACACCTTTAAAGGTGCTCTAAAGGTATACGGCAACCTTAAGACTTCTTAGCAGCAAAAAAACAGTTCAATTTTACTTCGTCCTTGGAAAGTTAAAACAAACGCGACTGTAAGTAATCATAGTTATTATTTTCCAGTAAAATGTACAAATTAATTCACAGTTCCGATGAGAGTTGCTGATCATCTTTCATCTTAAGCAAGCAGTCCAGTCACACACAATAACATCAAATCTTTCTCTTGCTGAAACATCGCGCTTTTTGAGTACCGTCTTCTTCAGTCACAAGAAAGCTTAGCAAACCACGACGGCAGCGGCAACGAGAACGTCACCAAACAAATTAAAAGCTTTAAGAGTAAAAAAATGGTTGTGCACGGGCGTTATAAATATTTGAACATTTCTTTGCCGTCCCCTGCACAACAGCAAGGTGAAATGACTACGTTTTGCGTATTTTGGAGACGCAAACGGTGGTAGCTAATTTTCTGTATCTTCACTTGGAATTGAATGTTGGCGCACTTACATATTAGCGTTACACGTTTGGCTTGAGCAGGTTTTGAGACCGATAGCGCACTGAACAGATCTAGACAACTGCGAAGTTTGAAGATGAAATATAAATAGACAACTGTGATATTCAGAGTTAAAATAGAACTAACTCATTTTTTACCAGGCGTTATTCTCGGCGTCGTCGTCGTCATTGTCTATAACCGCTCTAATTTGCGATCGTTTCCAGTCAAGGGGAAAAAACATAATTATCAGTATGATAAATTCGAGATATATAATAACTATAATAACAATAACTAATTGCATTCTGCTAAATTAGAGCTTTTAATCTTAACTACTCGAAATGCCTTTTTTTCTCAGGAGAATTTTGGTTTGGTTGAGTATTTTGAAAGCGATGGAATCGAAGTTATTGAAATTAACTAAACAAAGTGGCCACCTACTGAGTTAAAGGCGTATCAACAACGGGATCTCGAGCAGGTTAAAACACTGGACAAAGGAAAATTGTTCAAGCTATTCGCTTTCAAGAAAAGGTGGAATTTCTAAGGAGTTTCTGAGGAAGAAAGCTATCTTGTTAATTTCTGCAAATTGCATTCTTATACATTTAAACTTTTTTTCAGCAATCAAAAGAAAAATCAATACGTTTTATATTAACCTTAACCCATTCTAAACCCGATATGTCGTCACCACGAAACGAGTCAGCTCCTTTGGCTTGTTTGCTCCTTTGTCATCCACTGCCGAGCCAAACGTGCTACTAAATATATTGACCAGGACTTAAAGCATTTATAGATTAGGCTGGTTCTTTTATCCACTGCCGAGCCAAACGAGCCAAACGAGCCACTAAAGATATAGACCTAGGACTTAAAGCATTTATAGATTATTTCTTGTTCTTTTATCCACTGCCGAGCCAAACGAGCCACTAGATTTATGCACCTTCAAAAGTGGTCCTGTATTGTGTAGTTGCTTTTTAAAGTTAAAGGGAATATATGAAAGATCACACATTTGAACTGCGGAGAAAGATACGGAGTCATGGTTGATCATCGCAGTTATATACACAACTTAAAAAAAAAGGTTAGGGCTGCTTGTCTCGCTAAGGGGTGTAAATATTTCCCCGCAGTTCTCAAACTCATTAATAATTTATCAAGTTTAAACAAAGGAAATTAATTAGTTAATTAATTAATTAGCTTAGATTTTTACGATTTTACTTCTCCGTTTCCTCCTTAGTTTTAGTTTCGATTTAGAAGATATATCAAACACCTCGAGGTTCGTCAAAAATACTCCGCTACGCGTCGTATTTTCAATTCTCCTCTCCGTGTTTGGTAATGTGGTCAAACAGGGTCTTTCGCGTTTGATATATTACTTCAAATATATGATCTGTGAGCTATTCCCCTGTATCTTCACCATCTACGGGTATATTACGAACTCACTACGTAACCAGCTAGCTCCCAGTTGGCTTGATAGCTCAGTTGGTAGAGCACTGCAACGGTATCCCAGGGGTCATGGATTCGAATTCCGTTCAAGCCTGATTTTTTATCAGGCTTTAATTTCACAGCTGAAGTTGACTGCGTACTCTGTGTCTTGTTGCAGATGGGAGCATCTTGTCTATCAACTTAGTGGCCATGACAGGGTGATCCAGTTTGTCATAAAGAACGGAAAAATTGTCCACAGGAAACCCTATTAGAACTCTTGTAACTTGTTACCGTGGCTTGATGCGAAATACTGGGTTTACCTGGCGGTGGAATATAACAGAATATACCAGAAAAATCCCTGGGGAGGGACGAGCAAGTTGTCAAAGGTCTTTTGGCGGCGATGTGGCTGAATGGTTAAGGGCGCTGGGTCCCTGAATCGGATACTCCTCCTCACCGCAATCTGGATTTGTTCTTGGTAGTCCAGAGTTAAACTCCCAGCCAACTGGTCAGCCGCCCAACTAGCAACATTTTTTTTGTTATTTCCTCAAGGTGTCCCCAATTAGCATAACAGTCCTAAATACAGTTGACACTTAAATAAAGTTATTTATTTAAGTAAAGTTATTTATTTAAATAAGGTTATTTATTTACTTTATTCATTTAGTTAAGGGAGCTGCTACATACAGTTTACAAACAAGTAGTTCAGGTATAAAAGAAGACCTCCTTTTGTCATTTCGACTTGCCTTGTTGTCAGTCGACCATCAAAAGTGGAAACACCGGAGAAACAACCTGCCTGTCTTCGATGCATTTTTTCGTTTGCGCGAGAATATGATATGAAAAGGCTAGCAAGTTTTGTCGGAGTTTTTCACCATGGTATATTTTAGTTCCATGAGTTTTTGAGGCATGTCCAGTTTCAACTTGACTCGACCCCAAGTCTTGACTTTAAAAGTACAAATCTACATTTTGCGCTCTAAAGTCACAGGCGTGAAGTGTGGAATATTAGTATAACATCTACTATTTTCATTATTATTATTATCATTATCATTATCATTATTATTATTATTATTACTTTACAGCAGTACTACAACTACTAATTACAGAAGTGATAACTATTTACAACAGTAATACAACTACTAACACTGTTTACTCTAATTAACAATACGATGCGATTACACATGCTACTTACAATACTAAAATATGCATAATTTACTCTACAAAACAATACATTTACCCTTTTTAAGTTACGATACTATTTCGTTTTGAGCAGACCTGCGTGTTTAGATGAGAAGTCTGAACTAATCCTGCATATCTTTAAAACGTTGATAAAAGGGTCTTATAAAATAGCTGAGAGGTTCTCTAACGAAACCTCCAGAAAAAGCTCATGTTCTTTTGACGCCACAATCACATGACGCCCAATTCAGCGAATCACGCAAGCGTGATCCAGAAACAGGGTACACAGCGCAGGGTAAACCCGAATAACATAACTCACAACAAGAATGGTCGAATACAGAGACTACAAAATGTGTACAACCACTCCTCATAATCCATGAATCTTTGTGGTGTCTTGAAATTCAATGAGGCGAGTGAGTTTAAAACAAGATGATGATGATGATGATGTTGACGATGACGATGACGATGACGATGACGATATCTTGTGTTTTGAAATTCCTAGATCGACAACGCAAATTTGGATAGCACAAGTACATTTGGAGAAAGCTTATTGTAAAATGTTTCGCAAACGTGAAAAAAAGAAAAAAAAAAAGAAAAAAAAGAAAGAAATTAAGCAAAGCACCCCGCAAAAACTGGTAAAAACAGGAATCATTGATTTCAGTTATAATGCTTGCTATTCCTGTTTTCAACCATTTCAGTATTTACATAGGATGCATGTTGTTTAGGTAGGAGGTAAAGCCTGCATACGAGCCAAGTGGCCCATCAGGCCAGAGCTTATCCCGGTTTCTGTAGCATGAAGCGACAAGGAGTATTTCTACTCCCCCCTGGATAGGATGCTAGTCTATCGCAGGTTTACCCCAGAATTAAGTTCGCCGATGCCCTTTCATAAACCTGGGTGGAGAGAGGCACTTTGAGAATCAGTCTTGCCCAAGATGTCCCCGCCCAGGGTTCGAACCCAGACCGCTCGATCCGGAGACGAGCACACTAACTATGAGGCCACCGTGCCTCCCACATCCTTTATTTAGGGCTACACGAAAATCATCAGGGTAGGCAAGAGATATATGGCACCCCACTGACATACAGTAGAAGCTCTCTTAACGGACACTCTCGTAAGCGGACAGCTTTAGTAGCGATCCGGATCCCCTTTACAATAGCCCGTTTGAGCTCCCATACAAACTGTATTTACTCATTCCCGTAAGCTGATACTCTCGTAAGCGGCCGCGGACACTTGGAGGGCTTACGATCTAGACTTTTCCTTTGCATTGTTTTTAAGCTCCCGCAAACGGACACTTGAAAGGAACTGGGCCTGACTTTGATAGATACTCGTAAACATTTGTAAACCGTATCGGAGCTTTTTTGCTGCACTGAGTCTGATAATGCTAATGGTAATGCTGGCTGCAATTATGATTTGTTATTTAATCACTAAGAGCCAATCCTAGTACTGCAGTATACAGTACTGTGTACATGCAGTTATTGCCATTTTTACGGCATTGCACAAGGCAATAACACACACACAAATAATCATTTGGTCGTATTGTGCATTCCCAGTGTTTATTGTAAGCTGAGCAACCCCTCGTAGGCGGCCATCTTCTCCTTTAAGTCCAGGACCGGGGCCTCTTACAAGAACTCTCCTCGTAAACAGCCAGCTCCAGTTACGGTCAGCTTTTTCGCTTTTCGCATCCCAAGGGTGTCCGCTTACGAGGGCAACCAAAGTAGCTGAAATGATCTGGTATCCAGATCTTACTCTGTTTGACGCTTGGCCGTGGGAGATCTGGGCTCAAGATTAATTGATATGGGATTTAGCCAGGCGGAGCTCCCATGAAATTCTTATCACTTACTCGAAACAATAATCTTTTCAGAAATTCACCAATAAACATTTCCCAAAACCGAATCAACTGAACAGACGAAACCAACAAATCATAAACACGATGTGCAAATTACCACCGGCGAGTGTCAAATAGAAATCTTGTTCGCTTTTAAAGCACAAAATTCCCAGCGAATGATGGCCAAATGAAAGAATGTTAAAGAGACTTCATTTGAGATTGTCTGATTATCATTCAAGAGAAAGTGAGGAAATGCATTTAGAAGCATAAAAACACCCACAATTTCAAAGACGTGGTTTTACCTTCAGCGAGTTATGTTTTAGTTATTTTTCCCGACGGCTTTTCAGTCATTTTATCGGTCGTAGCTTTACCAGCCCTTTAAAAAATCGAATCTATTTCCAAGCAATACTGCAATTACCATTTTGTTTTCTAAAGTCCTGAGAGTTGCATGAAATCGGCGATCTGTATTCAGACATTCGAAGGCGCATTTGATCATCACGTCATCGACGGAAAGGAAAACTCTCCCCCTAATGCATGATTTAATTCTTAAACATTGCTTTGTGTTTCTTCCTTAAATTTTAAAAGCAAAGGAGGTAATTTATTGTGTTGTGAACGAAAACAAGAGCTTCAAAGCTTGACAATTTGCCCAAGTGGCGGACGGACGTACGATGTACGGACGGACGTTCACGTGACCCCAAGATATTTTGTTCAATGGATTACGAAATTTTCTTGTATGTAGGGTTCTGCTTGCTCGCTCGCTCGCTAGCTCGCCTGCTCTCCTGCTCACAGGAGCTCTTGCTGTAAGCAAAACCAAGCTGCGGAGAAATTTCAAATATTGCAACATCTACCCTGCAAGAACACAAGTTCGGGCAAGTACCTACTTGCACCAACTTGCACATAAATTATGTGTTTTGGAAGCGTTACACTAGGACAATTTTGGCTAGATAAGGTCAGGAAAGTCTGGAAATGCAGTGAAAACAGTTCGTCTTGAGCTTAGCGCGTTAAAAATGCACTCTGTTTTCACCAGAAAAAAAACAAAACAAAAACAAAACAAAAAAAAACAAGCGATTATCTCGCCTATATGACTGGAAATTCACGCCAAGTTATACTACCTCACGAGATGGTATAACTTGTCCTGGTAAATGCCGCAGCCAATCACATTGTGCGTAGTCACAGACGTTTGCCAAAGAATCTGGCAATAGTATTTACCAGACGCTCGTATCACGGTTCAGTGTGCGAAGCAGAACTTTTAAAACGACAGACGAGTTCAACAGTCCTTCTCATTTATTTCGGTTTATCACTGGTACCGTGTCATAGGTAAGGTCCCGGCCGAGGAACTGGAGAATCTTACGGGACCGTAGGAATGATTTCTACGGTCCCGTTAGCCGATCCTCCAGTTCCTCGACCAGGACCTTACCTATGACACGACGTCGCCGTGCAGAACGAGCTCCTGCATTACAACATTTCGTCGCATCTTCTTCATTTCTGGGGACATTAACCGCGTCCTCTGGATAAAATGCCTTCTCGATCTCCTTCGCATTAATATCGCTAGAATCAATACAAGAGAAGTCATTAAAAGCGCTTCCTCTCTCAGCCATTTTTGCAAGTTGCGCACTTCTGTAATTTGAATCTTCCGAGCCAGCGGGTCAAATTCTGGGTTAAATGTTTAGTGCAAACAGACGTCACGTTTAACTAGCGAATGTTGGTCTGTAACCAAACACCCAGAAAGAATGTTCAGGTAGTTAATCGGCCTAGTGAAAACGCAATTTATGTATTCCAAAGCCATTTTCCATAATTCTATTAGAGTGATATATAAACTGTCTCATCTCTTTGCCATTGCCAATTTCTGACGGTGTCTTGTACATGTATATCTTGTGGCTAGGGGCTTTTATCATCTCAAATTCCTCACAACATCGGGTAAGAAATTGACTACTGGTTTAGACACTGGAATTAGGTGAAACAAAAATTCAAAATGCCATAAGCCAGAGGGGTGGTTGCCGGGGCGTTACCCGAGGGGATGTTGAAGTGTCGAACTACATGACTGGTAAAATACGCTAAGCAGTTTATTACAAAAAACGACGTTCTGAGTTTGCCAATTTGAAGTTTATTTTTTTGAATTTACTTTACCGTTTACACATATTAGTTTCTTAATTATCGTTATTCCATATATTTTTTGGTCATTTCCATGTTATGACATTTTTGTACCGCATCCAAGTTTATTCGTTTTCCACGGGCTCGGGATACTTGTCTTCGGGAAGTTCATTATTATAATTCCGAGAGTTGGTAATTCCTGGAAACAGTTTGACCTTTCCCCCCATGTTCCGTTTGACGCCATTGATTACAATGTCGGCCTGAAGAATAACCTCTAGCTGTGCTACGGTAATTTGCTGTGTAAACATATTAGCTGGAATCTGAACGTTGTTCCCAATCACTGCAAAGCTGTATGGCTGGCCACCTTGGGCGGGTACACAAATGGCGGCGGTCCACATTGAATTTGGTTTGTCTATGGCGGCCGGATTATTCGGTGGCGCTGGTGGCAATGTGGTAATCGGAACTTGAACTGCCTGTGGAGGGTTAGCGTTTGTGATACCAACGAATGAAACGCCTGTTATAAGGTACAATGTACCCTGCGCCGGTATGCATATATTCACTGCGTACGTTCGAATGCTCCCTTCCCAAACTCTCCACTGACCGGTGTTGAAAGCTGCACACTGTGGCACGGCATTTGTGTATTGATAAGTGGAACGAGCGCTGTTCGCGGCGTTCTGGGCGTTCGGGGCGATCTGCGGGAGCCCCGAGGAAGTCAGAGCTGCGAACAAGTGACCTTTGTGCAACTGCTGCCCCGCAGGCTGACCCGCATATATCCCATTGCTTCCTTGGTGTTGGATACCTTGCAGGAATGTAAATAAATAAATTATTTATATGTATATATTCATGAAAACTTAGGGTTAAAGAAAGTCTTGCTCGCTGTCTTCTCCAAGGAAGACGATATAAAAATTCAAAGGAATGTCAGTCTCTTTTTTTCCTCCACTCTCTTATTTCCGCTTTCGTCCTTTTGTTTAGTTTTTGTTGTTTTTGTTGGTTTCATCGCAAACGGCTCTACACGCATTTCATATTTCACGCAAACCTTTACCTATCTTAAGTGGTAACGTTCACCGTGGAAGGGCTGGATACCATGTCTTAAGATTGCCTCAGGAGTAAGGCCTGTATAAACAATAGCCTCCATTTGGCGCGAAAATATGATCGGATATTTGTCCGTGGACATTATCTGTTCCGAGAAGCGAACAGTTTTCCGAGAGCGTGGCTCGAGGAAAACTGTGAGCTTCCAGGAACAGATAATGTCCAATGACAAATATCCTAGCATATTTTCTACCCAAATGGAGGCTATGGTGTTTATTATCCTTCAAATTAAATCTTTTTCGTAACGCGCGCGATTTTGAAAATTGGGGGATATTTAATTATTATCACCTCTGGAAATTATACAAATCTCGGATTTTCCCCAGTTGTAGCTGGGGAATATTCGGTCGCGCGACAGGTTTAAACCAATCGCACGCAAGCGAAAATATCTGATGGATTATAAAACTCGGATATTCTCCAGTTTTAGCTGGGGAATATTCAGTCACGTGACGTGTTTAGACCAATCGCCCGCGAGCGACAATATTTGATGATTTGTAAACGGGTCTCTCACTTTTCATCCTTTCTTAGTTTCAGTGTACATGTAAATAAGTTACCGTTGGTTTGGATCCATCCAAACCCTCCTTGTCCTTGAAAATTGATGTTGTTCGCATTCAAAACGTACGCTGAATAAACTGCAATTCCCCGACCTTCATCGAACATCGTCGCGTAGAAGTACGTTCCCGGATGCGCGGGCACCTGTTGACAGATGTACCTCATATTCGCTAAGTTGGCAGTACGTAAACCAATTGGTGGCCGTCCGTTTGCAAAAAACTGTGTGTAGCATGCCTGGTTAGGATTAAGAAAAATGTTGGCAGGAAGCGCTCGTCGGATTCCTGCAGCTTCTTGGTTGTAGTCTGCATCAGCGCTGTTCTTGGTGTTGGGTGTGCGATCGTTGTTTTCTGGTCGAAAAAAAAAATACTATATAGTGTATAAAGATATAAAGACGGAAGGTATTATATGCTATGTAGTATAAACATTTTTGGTTGAATATATCTTCAATGAATCACAGCCTGTTCTTTAATTTGAGAGGACGTTTGGGCATAAAAAGGTGTTGATGGCGAAAAAAAAAAAAAAAACTGCAATTTTATTTGAAACCTTTAAATATTAGATTCTATGTTGCAGTGCATCTGTTCAGTAGCAGACTAAAGATAACGACTTCAAAATGCGGTAGAACAAAAAATTGGCGGAGTAACGTTTTTCTTATCATTCTTTAAGCCACAACAGCGAAGGTCATCAGAACAACATTAAGTAGTAGAAGGCCTGGCTAGGGCAAAATATTTGCAACGAACGCTTTCAACTCAAATTTGAAAACAAGATACTCAATAACCTGTGCCAACACAGAATTAAAGGTCTGGGACCTCTCAGTGTTATTTTAATAACACAGAAAGGGGCAGTTTTGCGTTGCAAAAATTTGTTTATGCTAAGAAATTCTTCCAGGAATTCCGTCAATTTCATCGGCTGTCCGACGATATATATTCCTCTGACGAAATGGACCAAAGTTTCAGGGCTAGTTCATACGTCATTGTTCGGACAGTTAATATACATATATTTTTAATGTGACTGGAACAGGTAAAACTTTCTTGAATTTCACAACAAGGACAGAGAAACCTTTTAAGAAATTACATTTCAAAGCAAAGTGGAACCTCAGGAATTTACGAGACATTTCTCTACTATCGTTTCCTTTTGGCGATCTTTACTCGAGTTTCGCACTAGGGTGTTCTGCAAATTTCTGGACATTAGTTTCACTAATCCAATTTTAGTTGGCTATAACTTCGAAACGGAATTGTTGATGGTGGAAATTAAATATTAATAGGACTCTTAACTGTGTTCTTATGAAGACAGTTTTGTTTTGTTTGATAAGGCAGAAAAAATGTCAAAGTGTCATCTTGTAAAAATTCACAAACATTTCGGGCATAGACCTTGTTCAGTGGAGTAAACAAATTCTTTCATTTCGTTCATCCTAAACATTTGTCTAAGCTTGGAGGGTTTTTGTAATGTTTTCGGCAATTTGGTAACGGCATAAGGAGTAAAGAAAAATTACACAGAGAGCCCATGATCACGACATGGAAGCGACAAACTTGGGAAGGTTTTACTTTATCGGACAAGGTAATCTTTTCAAAAGTATTATTATTATTATTATTTTTTTGGTTCTTTTTTTGAAATCGAATATCTCACTGATCTTACTGATTAAAAAAGAGAAAGAAAGTGAAAATTAATTTCTCAGTGAAGAGCTTCTGATGAAGTTTTATTTCTATCTCTTTCCCTTCAGATTTAGAGCTTTTACTGGGTTTTTCAATCAGATTTTATTATTTTATTTTTTCTAACCGCTTTTCCCGTCAGCCTTAGAGAGCCCATGGTACCAAACTTGGACAGCTGGTTTTACGATATTGGACTTTAGACATCGGACGAAAAGAAACCTTTTAAGGTATTCGATTTCAAAAGAAAAAGAAAAAAGGAAAATTTTAATTAATATTTCTCAGTGAAGAACTTCTGAGAAAGCTTAATTTCCACCTCATTCCTTTTAGTAATCGGTTCTCTTGTCAAACAGCTCCATAAGAAAGAAGGGCAAAACAACCCGCCATAAAGCTTAACGGTATCAGAATCAGATTTCACTGAAAATAGTTTCTGGTTTATTTAGAAATTTTTATTTTGTAAGAGTTTAAAATATCCCAGCAATAGCTGGTTGTATTTTGTCTAGAAAATCAGCGATTGTAGTCTTCACTACTTGAAAATAACCCAGCACTCCACCAAGAGAGTTATAAGGTTGAATCTCAGCTGGAACGGCGGAAATTGCAGTTTTTAATGGGATTTTAATTGCAGTTTTAAATGCTTCAATGGGAGTAGGTTATGCTTTGTTCAATTTGGAACAATTGACTAGGAAATTTTTTCAAGGATGGGGAGGGGGATTTCTAAGGAACTTGTTGAACATGACATTACTATGTCAAACGTAAGGTCATTGACGGTTAATTGGGAATAGGAGGATTGGTCAAAAGATCTGAGTTTAGGAGGTCGTTCCCTTTGCTTATTACAAAATATTCATTGGCAAAAATAGAAGAGTTGTATGGGCATTTTATGGATAAATTGTAGGACCTAAATAACAGACATTACAGAGATGAGAATTGATTATCTCAGCTAACCTTTGATCTAGTGCTTGCTTCATCTACAGTCACATGTTAAGACTTCTAAGCATTGGAAAAATTCAACTATATTTCGCCCTTGGGAAGTAAGTTATCATATTTATTATTTTCCAGGAAAATGTACAAATTAACAAATTATTAAGTTAACATGAGAGTTTCTGATTGCCATCCATATTAAGCAAGCAATCCACTCGCAATCTACCATTACTGAAGCAGTGCGCTTCCCGGGTACCGTCTTTTTTAGTTATTAGAACGTTTACGCAAGCCACGACAGTAACGGCAGCGAGAACGCAACCAAACAAAAGATTTAAGACTAAGTTTACACTTAAGCAGATTTTTCCGGCTTCGTAAATGTTTCCGGATTCATCAATTTTAGAGTATTTGGATTCATAATCATTTACGCTGAAAGGGTACTCGGATTCCTACAGTAACCGTTTACACACGACGACAACTCAGGGAACATTTATGATGAAATGGTCAACAAGCTGTTTGTTGCCTCGACAACGAGAAACAAAATGCCACCAAAAAGAAGGCCAGGGGTCATTGAGACAGTCTGAAGTTTTCTTTCCACTTGCTGACCACGCTATTATTGCCCATTATGTTGTCCCACCTGGCATTTGTTCTGGTCACATCCTGAACAGTCGAGGTTTTTCATCGTGCCATCCATCGTCGTCGTCTCCGATGCAGTGTGGAGGACGTCAACATTGTTTGCGTCGATAATTTTGGTTCCTGAGGAACATAGCATTACCCATTATAACCAAAATGGCAGATCTAGGAAATGGCCATCAATGTGACTGCATTTACTAGATCCGCCGCTTTGGTTCTACCACAAACTCAAAAGATTGCAGGAGGAAAAAGATCCGGATTTGAGAAGAAACTGTTTACGTGACAAAATTCTCCGGATCCAAACGTATTTTCATTTGGAATTGATCGCTAGCGTTACAGTTTTAGCTTGAGCAAGTTCTGAGACCAATAGACGCACTGCACAGATCTAGACAATTGCGAAACTCGAAGATAAAATATAAATTCATTTTTTTACTAGGCGCCGTCGTCACTGCTTAATTAAGCTCTTCAATTACAATTGTTTGCAGTTTAGGGGAAAAACATAATAGTCAGTTTAATAAATTCGAGAGATATAACTAATTGCATTCTTCTAGAAAGTTAGAGCTTCGTTTTAATCTAAACTACTCGTAATGTCTTTTTTCTCTACGAGAATTTTGGTTGTATTTTGAAAGCCATGGAAATTATTAAAATTAACTAAAGAAAGCGGCCACCTACTGAGTTAAAGGCGTATCAACAATAGGATCTCGAGCAGGTTAAAACATTGGAAAAAGGAAAATCTCTTAAGCTATTCACTTTCAAGAAAAGGTGGAATTTGTAAGGAGCTTCTGAGGAAGAATGCTATCTTTTTAATTTCTGCAAATTGCATTCTTAAACCGTGAAACTCTTTTTCAGTAACCAAAAGAAAAATCAGTACGTTTTGTTTTTACCCATTTTAAATCTGATATATCGTCACATGTGAAATTAACTGCACTCACAAGGGAGAAGTGTTTACTAACGTCAATGTATAACTTTTGCCTCATTAGCATACAACATTAAGAAAATAAGGCATCGTGCTAGATACGATTTTAAGGCTTGTGAAATGAAGTTCAGGGTCTAATTCAGTCCATCTATTTATAATATAGACGCGAGTGCTTTACTGGAAAATACACCACTCGTAAAATTCTTACGAATTTACATCCCGTACCGTGGTGGCGTATTTTCCAGTCTGGTCCCCACCGCAAATGAATGACAGCGGGCTGCTGATACATTGTCAGAGAACCCTTTACCAGGAGGAAACTATAAAGAAATATTATTTTTTTTACTTATCATTATAATATAGATTTTTTTGTCCCTAAGGGCAATTTTGTCCCAATTTGACTTACACGGGGTATACAACAAATGATACAATCTACCTGTTTTCAGAAAATTTCGCAGGCGCTGAATGAACGACGATGAATCAACCCTTAACGTTGATTGTCTGTATTTTAATACCTTCTTCTAAAGAAACACTAAAAGAAACAGGAGCTCTTTATTTGCATTTAATTATCACAGTAAAAGTTCAAGAAGAATCCACTCCAGCGCAAGATCTATACTTAGTTACAACATTTCAGTCGCTTGATCGTTTCTCTGGTTGCTTACTGCACTTCCCGGGTCTTCCAGCAGTAAAGAATCGGGTTAAGAGACGAATTTAGGTACATAAGAGTTAATGTGACGCAGAAAGCTGTTTGATATTTGCCTAATCCACACGTTGGGGCATATGGCATGAGAATAACCTGCACAATGATATAAGGAATATAGCAGGTAACTAAAGTCCTTTGCACCCATAATACGCTACAAACTGACTTCTTGAATCGTGCTATATTTAATGGCACCTGTCTTCCATTAGGTTGTCTTTGCTGGACTGCGGACACTTGAAGTTGATGTTGTCGAAGCTTCCAATAAATCTTTGAATAAGGGAAGACAGAGGTCGTAAGAGGAAATATTTTGAGGGCAAAGGCTACAGTTGAGGCCATACTAAGACTCCACAGGCATATGGATGTACATGATATACCAATCAACCGAAAGCAAAAGAGAACTGCACGAACTCGTTGTAATGTTACAACATGTCTGTATCTCAGTCCAGATAACAGGGCTTGAAGTCTGTCTTCGCTTATTGTGCTGGACGTGAAGATCGATACTTGACACAAAACAAAGCTTGAGGCGAGGCACAACTTATCTATGTAGCAAATAACTTCCCAGCTCACTTCATTTGTTACAGAAGACAAACGAACAAAGGCGAAAAATTGGTTGTGTAAAAGTTCCAACACAAAGAACAAAAGTTTTGTCGATGGATGACGAGAAGTCTCTTTATGAAGAGCAACAAGGATCAGAGCATTGCCCAGTGACTCAGTGATGGAGAAAAAAAGGTTTACGGCTAAAAGAAATGCGACCATGTCTGTGTGTTGTGTTCAAAAACTCTCAATTGGAAACGGAGCTAGAGAATGTGCTTTATACCGAGGATTTTAGACATTTCCTGTACAGATATCTTTAAGCCATTTTATATTTAATATAAATTTAAGTTAATGTGACAACCATCAAGGAAGATCAGAGAAATAACAAGTATATAGATCTGTCTCGCAATATGCCCCAAGAATAACCTTTGCGTTACATTCATGGGTCAAATTCACCTTTGTACCCGTATGACATGCTATTCTATACTGGCCAATCACACTGTCCCTTTTCCATTATGTCAATCAAGACCATGCGGTTTCATCTACACATCAGTAGTTTTACTACAAATTCTCTAATCTCCCGAAAGGGTTGTCACAAACAATTATCGTGGCGATATTCTTCGATGTTTTTTTTTTTTTTCCGCCTAAAATCGCACTATTAGTACTTTCAGTTATTCTGGAATCTGTGCACGAACTACTTAACAGCTTCACGTAGATTACTCTGTCGTTGGAAGATAATGCCGCCGATTCGCAGTCGCCGATCCCCTGAACGAGTATTCGGTCAAAGAACTTAGGAACTTATGTAAACAAAAAAAGATTCCATCCAACGGAAACAAGGCCACTCTTTTGACTCGGCTTCAAACGGCGGCCTCAACTGACAGTAGGGACTTTAAGCAGCGGGAACGCGGACGGCGACGGGGACCCCGAAACCTGTGAGAAGACTGGGGAGAGAACGCCGTTGTGGCGGGAATTCTTAAACATTAAGCAGCGCTGTCGCAACGCGC
>Ga0126339_10000584_pt1 | contig 20888 bp, 18 predicted proteins | sample OrbTmetagenome_2_FD_92532 | JGI IMG/M metagenome (GOLD analysis project Ga0126339, IMG submission 92532) | Coral microbial communities from Petempiche,Puerto Morelos, Mexico - Orbicella T R C metagenome | ecosystem: Host-associated > Invertebrates > Cnidaria > Coral | place: Petempiche,Puerto...
AACGATCACCGCTGGCGGATCGGGCCGCAGATTCCCGCGTACGAGGACGCGGCGGCCCGTGTGGGCCAGAGTTCGGAATGGTTGCTCCCCCTGGATCTGGACGAGTTCGTCGTTCCAAAGTGCGCGGGCGGGCTGACGGGCCTTCTGGACCGCTTTCCGACCGTCGCCGCGTTGGCCATCTACTGGCGGGTGTTCGGCTCCGCGGGCCGGGTTGACGCCGGCCCGGGCTTGGTGACCGAGCGGTTCACCCGCTGCGCACCCACGCCCCATCCGATCAACAACGTTGTGAAGACCGCCGTGCGAACGACCTATCTGGCCCGCATCGGCGTTCATGTCCCCTTCCTGTCGACGGGATGCGTATGCGACGAAAATGGGCGGGTTATTGATCCCATGTTAGGCGGGGTAGGTGCAGACCCCACTCATGATCTCTGTCAGATCAACCATTACTTCACGAAATCTCGGGAAGAATGGGACCGCAAGAAACAACGTGGACGCGCCGACCTCCATGCCTCTTCACCACAGAAGTACAGGACAGACACAGACTTTGCCGCGCACGACCGCAATGAAACCGCTTGCATGGCCGCGACCAGCCAGGTTCATCGGCTTCGCGCCGAGATGTCGGGCTGGTCAAGCGTGGAGGTAACATCGGTATGATGGGAGACGTCCTCAACCGAACCCTCTCCGACAAGGACTCCATGTTCGCCGGCGACATGGGGCACTACATTGGTGTCGGTTGCTCGGCCATGACCGTCATGCGCTTTGTCGTCGACCTGCGCCCGGGATTGCAGGTCCGCCGGGTTCTGGACATGGCCTGCGGATATGGACGCGTGCTGCGGCACATGCGTGCGGCTTGGCCGGACGCCACGCTGCATGCCTGCGATATTGATCCCGAGGCGGTTGCCTTTTGCGCCCAGGAGTTTGGAGCGACCCCAGTCCTTTCCACAAATCCTGTCGCCGACCTTACCCTGCCTGGCGATTACGACGTGATCTGGGTTGGGTCGCTGATCACCCACCTCCACGAAGATCATGCAAGGGATCTGCTTCGTATCCTGACAGACGCGCTGTCAGAGACCGGCCTCTGTCTTCTCTCCTTCCACGGCAGTCTGGTCAGCCAGCGCTTGTCGGCAGGACGGCACGGCGACTATGGCCTGTCGGCGACGGCCGCCCGCGAGGTGCTGAAGGCCCTCGACGACCGCGGATACGGGTACCGCGACTATCAAGGATGGGCAGACTATGGCGTGTCCTGCATTCGCCCCGACTGGTTCCTGAACGCCGCCGAAACCGAAGGGTGGCATCCGTTCTTTTTCGCGGAAACCGCCTGGGACCAGCACCACGATGTGATCGGGTGTTGCAGAAAAGCGGCGTGTGATACCGACCGACGAAAAGGTTGACCTTTTCATTGTTCGGCTGGCGCGACCGCACCGGCGCTGCGAAGCCGCATACGGCACTGATCTTGACGAGTCAGGATCAGTGCCGATAGGTATGAGCGACGGGATGGAACACACCCCTGAACCGGGGCTGGATCGGGACCTCTCGAAACGAAACAGAGCGGGTCCCGAGACCCTAGAGTATTCCGAGATCAAGTTGGGTCGCGATACGGACCAACTTGATCTCGAAGATACTCAAAACCTATAGAAGCTGAGAGTGAAGTCTGGTCAGCTTGACCCAAGCTGATCCCGCTTCACTCTAGTGCACTGGGCAGGCGGGTGGGCCTGGCGCGAGCATCCTGGGCGGCATGGGAACCCCCGCGATGCCGACGCGCGGGCCGGCCGTCATCCAGGCAGCGCAGACAAGGCCGGGCGGACCCCGGCGTCACCGGACCGCCGGACTCAGGCGCCACGCCGGCTGAGCGCCAGCCAGACCCCGCCACCGATGAGGAAACTCCCGGAGATTCGCTCCAGCCAGCGCACGTTGTTGCGCGACAGCAGCGCCCCGGTCTTGCCCGCCGCGACCGCGTAGGCGCCATCGAGCACCGCCGCGATGGCCATGAACGTCAGGCCCAGCAGGGTCACCTGAAGCGCCGGGTTTCCGGCGGGATCGACGAACTGCGGGATGAACGCGCCGAAGAACAGCAGCGCCTTGGGGTTCGACCAGATGACCAGGAAGCCCTGCCAGAAGTAGCGCGCGTGGGAGCGTGCCGGCCCGGCGGCGGCCTCGGCAAGGCGGCCATCGGCGCGCCACATCTTGATGCCCAGCCAGATCAGGTAAGCGGCGCCGACGATGCGCAGGACTTCGAACACCAGACCGGCGGAAGCGACGATGGTGCTCAAGCCAGCCGCCAGGACGATGACCATCATCAGCAGGCCGGCCTGGGTGCCCGCCACGTTCATCAGTCCGGAGGCCGGCCCGGTGCGCAGACTGTTGGCGATGATGACCGTCACCGTGGGGCCAGGGACCACGACGATCAGAGCCGAGGCGGCGGTGAAGGTGAGCCAGGTGGCGACATCGATCATGGCAAGAGGTCTCCGAACAGGACCGGGGCACGAGACGCTGGATCGTGAGGGCAGGGCGGCGGAGCGTTATCACGCCATGAGGCCGGCCCGCCGTGACCGCGCCCCGACTGCCAACAGATCCTAAATCAGAAACCGCGTGCGGATGGTGCCCGGGATGGCCGCCAGGGCCTTGCGGACGCCCATGCCGGCCTCGATCTCGGCGGCCACGTCCACCACCACATAGCCGATCTCGCCGTCCGTGCGCAGGTACTCGCCGGCGATGTTCATGCTCCGGTCGGTGAAGATGCCGTTGATGGCCGACAGCACGCCGGGCACGTTGCGGTGGATGTGCAGGAACCGGCTACAATTGGCCTGAGGCGGCAAGGTGACCTCGACAAAGTTCACCGCCCCGGCGGTGGAGCCATTGTCCGAGTACTTCACCAGCTTCTCGGCGACCTCGGTGCCGATGTTGGCCTGCGCCTCCAGGGTCGAGCCACCCACATGCGGGGTCAGGATGACGTTGCGCAGGCCGCGCAAGGGTGAGAGGAACTCTTCGTTGCCGCCGCCGGGCTCCTTGGGGAACACGTCGACGGCGGCGCCGGCAAGGTGGCCGTCGCGCAGCGCCTCGGCCAGCGCCTCGATCACCACCACCTCCCCGCGCGCGGCATTGATCAGATGGCTGCCGGGCTTCATCAGCCCCAGCTCACGGGCACCGATCATGTCCCGGGTCTCGGGAGTGGACGGCACATGCAGGCTGACCACGTCAGCCTCGCGCAGCACCGTATCCAGGTCGGCGACCGGGGCGGCGTTGCCGATGGCCAGTTTCTCGACGATATCGTGATAGATCACCCGCATGCCCAACGCCTCGGCGAGCACCGAGAGTTGGGAGCCGATGTGGCCATAGCCGACGATGCCCAGGGTCTTGCCGCGCGCCTCGTGGCTGCCCTCGGCGGTCTTCATCCAGGCGCCCTCATGCGCGGCCCATGACTTCTCCATGAGGCCACGCAACAGGCAGACAATCTCGGCAAGCACCAGTTCGGCCACCGACCGGGTGTTGGAGTAGGGCGCGTTGAACACGGGAATGCCCCGGTGCCGGGCCGCATCGAGATCAACCTGATCGGTGCCGATGGAGAAGCAGCCGATGGCCATCAACTTCTCGGCCGCGTCCAGGACGTCGGCCGTCACCTGGGTGCGCGAGCGGATGCCCAGCATGTGCACGTCGGCGATCGCCGCCTTCAGGTCGTCCCCCGACAGGGCGGTGCGCCGGGCCTCGACGGTGGTGTAGCCCTGCCGGTTCAGGAACGCCAGGGCGTTGGCGTGCACGTTCTCCAGGAGCAGGACCTTGATCCGGTCCTTGGGCAGAGAGAGCTTGCTCACGGTCGGCGCATCCCCCAAAAAACTGTGATCGGGCTGTCGCGTCCGCCCGTGGCCCGGTGGACGCCGGCACCCCCCTACCACACAGTCTTGCGGCGCGGGAGAAAAACATGAGTGGACGGGTCGAGACACGGCTGGCGAACCTGGGGTTGACGATACCGGACACGGTGGCGCCGGTGGCCAACTACGTGCCGGCCGTGCGCACGGGGGATCTGGTTGTCGTGTCCGGTCAAATCCCGCTGGTCGATGGCAAGCCCACGTTCACGGGCCTGCTGGGCGAGACACTCTCGGTCGAGCAGGGACAAGCGGCGGCCCGTCAGTGCGCCATCAATCTTGTGGCGCAGATCCGGGCGGCCTGCGACGGCGACCTGGACCGCGTGGCGCGGGTCGTGCGCCTGGGCGTGTTCGTCGCCGCCACACCGGACTTCACGGACCATCCGAAGGTCGCCAACGGCGCCTCCGACCTGATGGTGGAGGTGTTCGGGGACCTCGGCCGCCATGCCCGCGCGGCCGTCGGGTGTTCGTCCTTGCCCCTGGGCGTCCCGGTGGAGGTCGAGGGCCTGATCCAGGTGACGCCACTCTGACGCGGCCCGCCGCTGGCGTTTGTCCCAAGTAGTTACTCCGGAGACGTGACCGCGACTCCTCTGGGTCGGGAAACCCTGAGTCGTGCCCACCGCACGGGGCCTAGACCACGTCATGCCTACACCTTTTTGCAGGGTACCCGCGCGGCGGACCGACTCCGACGGCTCAATTTTGCCAGGCGGACGCTACGACAACGGGGAGAATTGCGTGTTGTGCCCCGGTATGACTTTCGGACGAGTTGTGCAGGTGTTTCAGAAAAGGATAATTTAGCTGAAAAGCAGTACGTCTTGCGGTCGTGAGTCACCAAAGATGTTGTCCCAAGGGGGCCGATACGGGACCGGTGGGACGCGGCGCGCGGCGGGATCTTTCCTGGAGTCATCAATGCTGTGCGACGAGGGCTTGGACACCTTCCTGGACGACCTGGAATCGGCGGAGACGGAGGCAGGGCTATGGTCTGGCGTGGTGACGTTCTTCACCAGCCGGCGAGTGGACGGCCTCGTGCATATCATTGCACCGGATTCAGCGTTCAATGGGTCTGGAGCCATGCGGATCCTGGATTCCATGGGCGGGATTGTCCGGCGGTTGTGCATGACCTCTTCTGGGGGGCGCGCCTCCTGTGCCGTGCTGGGCCCCCTGTTGGCGCGCCGACGTCCGGACCTGGTTGACCTGGACCCGACGAGGCGGCAGGAAACAGGATGGCCAGCGTCTGACCTGCACCTGACCCTTGTGGATCGCGGCTTCCGGACGGCTTTGGCGCTACCGTTGCCGAGCCGGGGCGCCGGACAGGGGCCATCCGGACTGCTGCTGCTGTCCCAGTTGGACGCGAAGAGCTTCCTTACCCTGTTGCGAACCAATGGCGCCTGCCTGCTGCTGGCCGCCAGCCATGCCCACGACCGGCTGTTGCGGCTGGCCGGCAGTGAGTCCGACCCCCTGGCGACGGTCATGCCCAGCCTGACCAATCGGGAAGGGGAGGTGCTGACCCTGAGCGCGCAGGGCCTAACCACCCGGGAACTGGGGCAACGCATGGGGATTTCGGTCTCGGCCGTGAACTTCCATCTGGCCAACGCCGGGCGCAAGCTGAGCGCCACCAACCGCACCCATGCGGTCAGCCGGGCCATCGCCCTCGGGCTGATCGACCCTTGAGGTGAGGCGCGGACCGGACCGATTTCGATCAGCCGTTCTCATGATGGCGGGGCGGCCCTTGATCTTCGAAGTCCGGCCTCTTCCGCAGGGTGCGCTCGCGCCCCAGCCCGCCTTGCTCGCCAGGCGGGCCAACTCTGGGTGTTGCCGTTTCCCGACGGGGAAACGGCGGGGGCGCAGCGCACCGTTTCGAGGAGAGGCGGTGCGCTGCCGACCACATCCGTGGCCGTCGAGCGCACCCTACGATCAGAGCCGGAGCCATCGGCACGGGCCATCCTGAGAACGGCTGGATTTCGATAAGGCGGCCTTAACCGTTTCCCGTTATAAAGGAGATGTTGGGATCTCATGCGCCACAGGCGGGTCCGGAGCCTGGGCGCCTTGTGGGCTCGCGCCCGCTTCGCGTCCCCCGAGACGCCGGAGCCTCGTTGTTTCCATGTTTGCCGCCGTCCAGGACACCGCCGATGCCCCCCGAACCGTCGACCAAGGGCCAGCAACAGGCCGTCTACAATGTCCCGGTGGAAATCGCCGTGGTGTTGGGCAAGTCCAACCTGCGCGTCAACCAGTTGCTGAAACTGGGACGTGGCGCCGTGGTTGAACTGGACCAGAAGACCAATGAGCCGGTGGAGATCTACGCCAACGACATTCTCGTGGCGCGCGGCGAGGTGGTCATCACCGAAGGCGACAAGATCGGCGTCACCCTCACCGAGTTGGTAAAAAGCTACAACCAAAATCGGTAATCTGATACCCCAAGCGCGAATTTGGTGGAATGTCCGCGCTCGCCGCCGTTTGACAGCGCCGATGCGACACCGTATTTTTGCGGTGCAATAGCGGGTCGTCGATCAGACTCCCGAAGCGGGTGTGCGTGCCGCGTCTTCCTCTTGACGGGCTCGTCATGCCGCGCGAAACAACCTGGTGCACCGTCATGGCCCCCAGGCGCGGGTCCTATGCAGGCGGTGCGGCCATTATACGGTGTTCTCACTCAAGGTCCGCGAGCCCGATCCCAGACCGCTCCGCGTGGTCCGCCCAGACGCCGACCCGCCCGGTCCCGGGATCGCCCGCGCAGAAAACGTACAGGGAGTGCCATGAAGGTCCTGGTCGCCGTCAAGCGCGTCGTCGATTATAACGTGAAAATCCGCGTCAAGGCGGATAACACGGGTGTCGAGACCGCGAACGTCAAGATGTCCATGAATCCGTTCGACGAAATCGCCGTCGAGGAGGCCGTGCGGCTCAAGGAAGCGGGCACCGCCACCGAGGTGATCGCCGTGTCCATGGGGCCACAGGCTTGTCAGGAAACCATTCGCACGGCGCTGGCCATGGGCGCCGATCGCGGCATCCTGGTCAAGGCGGACGACGAGCTTCAGCCCCTGGCCGTGGCCAAGCTGTTCAAGGCCCTGGTGGAGAAGGAAACTCCCGACCTGGTGCTGATGGGCAAGCAGGCCATCGACGACGACAGCAACCAGACCGGGCAGATGCTGGCCGGGCTGCTGGGCTGGCCGCAGGCGACCTTCCTGTCCAAGGTGGCGATCGGCGACGGCAGTGCCACCATGACCCGCGAGGTCGACGGCGGACTGGAGACCATCGCGGTCAAGGTGCCCTGCGTGGGCACCGTGGACCTGCGCCTGAACACGCCGCGTTACGCGTCGTTGCCCAACATCATGAAGGCCAAGAAGAAGCCCATCGAGACCATCGACGTGGCCGCCCTGGGGGTCGACGTGGCACCGCGCCTGACCACCGTCAAGGTGGAGGAGCCGCCGGCCCGCCAGGCCGGCGTGATGGTGCCCGACGTGGCCGCGCTGGTGGACAAGCTGCGCAACGAAGCGAAGGTGATCTGATCATGGCCATTCTTGTCATTGCCGACCACGACAACACCCTCATCCGGCAGGGCACCCTGGCCACCATGACCGCCGCGCGGCAGATTGGCGGCGACGTCACCGTGCTCGTGGCGGGCGAAGGATGCCGGGCCGCCGCCGAGGATGCCGCCAGGATCGACGGCGTCGCCAAGGTGCTGTGCTGTGATGCGCCGCTGTACGCGCATCATCTGGCCGAACCCATGGCGGCGTTGATCGTCGGCGTCGCCGGCGATTACAGCCATATCCTCGCCCCGGCCGCCACCACCGGCAAGAACGTGCTGCCGCGGGTGGCCGCGCTGCTGGACGTGGCGCAACTGTCCGACATCGCCGGGGTGGTCGACGCCGAGACCTTCGTGCGCCCCATCTATGCCGGCAACGCCATGGCCACGGTCACGTCGTCGGACGCCACCAAGGTGATCACCGTGCGGGGCGCCTCGTTCGACAAGGTGGCCCACGGGGACGGGACCGCGCCGGTCGAGGATCTGGCACCGGGTGACGATCCGGGCCTGTCGTCCTTCGTCGGCCAGGAACTCAGCAAGTCCGAGCGGCCTGAACTCACCAGCGCCCGCGTGGTGGTCTCGGGCGGCCGCGGCGTTGGCTCGGGCGAGAACTTCACCATGATCGAGGGGCTGGCCGATGCCCTGGGCGGCGCGGTGGGCGCCAGCCGGGCCGCCGTCGATGCCGGCTATGCGCCCAACGACTTCCAGGTTGGCCAGACCGGCAAGATCGTGGCGCCCGAGTTGTATGTCGCCGTCGGCATCTCGGGGGCCATTCAGCATCTGGCGGGCATGAAGGACTCCAAGGTCATCGACGCCATCAACAAGGACGAGGAAGCGCCCATCTTCCAGGTCGCCGATTACGGCCTGGTGGCCGACCTGTTCCAGGCGGTACCGGCGCTACAGTCCGAGCTCTCGAAGTAGCCGTCGTCTCGGCGGGCGTGTCGCCGCGCTGGGAGGCGGTGCCCGCGTCATGGTGTTGCTCCAGGAAGAAGGCGGGGGCGGGGGCCGGGTCGCTGGCCCTCGCCACCCCCCGAAAATCACAAGGACCAAGGGATGATCAGCAAGATCGGCGTGATTGGCGCCGGCCAGATGGGCACCGGGATCAGTCATGTGTTCGCGCTGGCCGGCTTCGAGGTGCGGCTGACCGACGTCAGCCAGGACGCCCTGGATCGGGGCATGGCCGTGATCGCCCGCAATATGACACGTCAGGTGGGGCGAGGCTGGATCACCGACGCGGATCGCGAGACCGGCCTGGCGCGCATCCATCCCGGTCAAGGACTGGCCCAATTCGCCGAGAGTGATCTGGTGATCGAGGCCGCCACCGAGGACGAGGCGGTCAAGAAGAAAATCCTGGTCGAGTTGTGTCCACACCTCGGTCCGGAGTGCGTGCTCGCGTCGAACACCTCGTCGATCTCCATCACCCGCCTGGGCGCGGTCACCGACCGGCCGGGCAAGTTCATCGGCATGCACTTCATGAACCCGGTGCCGATGATGAAGCTGGTGGAGCTGATTCGCGGCATCGCCACCCACGACGAAACCTATCAGATGGTTCGCGTGGTGGCCGAGAAGCTGGACAAGACCCCGGTCCCGGCCGAGGACTTTCCCGCCTTCATCGTCAATCGCGTGCTGATGCCGATGATCAACGAGGCGGTCTATACGCTCTATGAAGGGGTGGGCGGCGTGGAGGCCATCGACACGGCCCTGCGCCTGGGCGCCAACCATCCCATGGGGCCGCTGGAACTGGCCGATTTTGTCGGCCTCGATACGGTCCTCGCCATCATGCAGGTGCTGCACGACGGCTTGGCGGACACCAAGTATCGGCCCTGCCCGCTGCTGGTCAAATATGTCGAGGCCGGCTGGCTGGGGCGCAAGACCGGCCGGGGCTTCTACGATTATTCGGGCGAGACCCCCATCCCCACGCGATAGGGCCGGGCGTCTGTCCCGACCGCGCCCCTGATCATTCCGCCCCCGGACCACACCATGGTGTCCGGGGGCGTTGTCGTGTGGCGGCCTGCAGGATATGGGACCGGGGCGTGTTGGGTCCGGTGGGCCAGAGCTGGTCCCGTCGGAGGAACACGGCAAGGATCCATCGGTGAGCGTCCATGGTCATGGACAGGCATCGTTGGCCTTTGAAGGCTTTGCGTGTTACGGCTGAAGTATGGAATGATGCTAATTATCGTAGAAAAAAAGCTCCGCATCAGGTCCGCGGACCAGCCTCAACCGGACACGGGGAACATGCATGGCGATCAAGGGGATCGGGATTTACGCCAAGGCTGATCAAGGCCGGGCTTCACGCCTGGTTCAGATGTTCAAGAACGGTGGGATCGACAAGGCCCAGGTCGCCTTGGCCGAGGTCACCTTCGCCAGCCAGCCCAAGGCCAAGACCACATTGAAAGGCAACGCCGGCACGGTCGACCGGTTGCGCTACATCGTTCACAACAGCAAGATCTATAAAGGAACCAGCCGGTTGACCAACTTTGTCGCCAACGGCGACACCGTGCATGTGGTCTGGGTTGGTCATGCCCAGTACTCCAGCGCTCCCGGATCCAGCATCAAGTTCCTGCCGCACTATGGTACGAGGCGTGCGGACGAGGGAGTCTTGATGTCGGCGAAAGAACTGGCCCGCACGATTTTCGCGGTGCTCGGTGGGGCCGGCCATCGTGTCTATCCGGCGTCGCTGACCATCATCTCGTGCCACTCGGGCTTGCCTCGGGCCGAGAGCCATCGGCAGATGGCCGATTTTGGCGCGCCCGGGATCAGACCGGGCCGGTTCACGACCTCTCGGGACAACAATCCGCTCGGATGGCGCGTGCTCCAGCACCTGCATGCCCTGTACGCGCCCCCGCCGGCCACCACCTGCGACGTGGCCGCGCCGACGGTCGCGTTCAGCGGAATGGAGATGGGGCAGATCGCGGTTCCCCCGACGGGCGCGTTGTGGGCGAGGGCTCACCTGTGACGGTCCCGTTCGGGCACGCCGTCGAGGGAACCAGACCCGGACCGCCGCGACGGGCGGCGCCGGGTCACTCGCCGATGCGCATCCCGCCAGATCCCAGGCCCATCACCTGCTCGAATTGTCCCATGGCCAGTTTGAGGCCGGTCACCCCCTGGCGGGCCTGAACACTGGCGGCAATGGCCTGTCGGGACGCGTCACGCGGTGACCACTGACTACCCGTCGCGCGCCCGCTCTCCAGCATGGACAGGGCCCAGTCGAGTTGTCGACGCAGGGCGCCGTATTGATCAACGGCAACGCGCAAGCTGGTCTCGGCCTGGTTGACCGTTTCCATCACGGCGCCCAAAGCCGCGCGCCGCTCGTCGCCAGAGGGCAGGGCCTCCATGCGCCGGGTGAGGTCGGCGCGCACCGGGCCGACCAGTTGCAGGATCCGCGCCGCCTTGTCGTGTTCCACCGCAACCTGGGCGGCGATGTCCGCGAACTGACGGTCCGGGGGCGCATCCGGGCCGGCGGCCGGGGCATCTGGCGACACCGCGAAGGGAACGGGCCGGGTGGCGTGACCACGCGTGCCCAAGGGAACGGGCGCCGAGACGCCAGCGGTTGGCGGCGGAGCGCCGGGCGGTTCGGCACGGGCAACGCGGGTCTCGCGCAGCGGTATACTCGGTCGGCTGGCCGGCGGCGTTGGCGCGAGCACGCGCGGCACTGGGGGCGCCTGCGGACCGGATGACGCGAGCGGCATGGGGACCGGTGCCGAAACAGGTGCCGCGTTTGGCGGCGGACTGTCTGGCCCCGTCGGAGACGAACGCAGCGACACCGAGTCCCTCTGGCCTGGCCCGCCGTGGGCCACCGCGGTCGCTGGCGCGGTGGTGCCCATCACGGGCCGCAGCGCATCATAGGCCGGCATGGGGCCGGCGAAGGCGGGATTGACGACCACCGCAGGGTCGGTCAACGGGCGCGCCAGCGGGGTCAGGGCCGGTTCCCAGTCTGCCGGCCCGCCGCGATGAAACGGGGCCACGCCCGGTGGTGGCAAGGCCAGAGGTCCCGTCACCATGACCGACGGACGATCCATCAGCGGCCCGACGAGGCCAGCACCGTTTTGCGCGGTAGCCTCGAGGGTGTTGGGTCGCGCGGGGAATGGGACGGATGGCTCGGGGACCATGGCAACGGCGTCGACGGAACGCGCGGTTGACGCGATCGCCGACGGGGCGGCGGGAACCGCCGGATCCAGGGGATCGACCGGGCCGGTCAGAACGGGCGTGGCCATCGTCATCCCCTCCCGTCCCGGGGAAGGCTGGCCCGCCTGGCGTCGGGCCACCGCCAGCAGCGCATGGCCGCGCCGCACATGGTCGGCCGCCGCCTGGGCATCGCGGGTCCAGGCGGCCAAGTGTTCAGGGTGCGGTTCGGCCTCGGCACGCCGCACGGCCCCGGACACGGTGGCATGACCCGCCCGGCCGGCGATCAGGGCGGACAAGGCGGCCTCCCAGCTTGGATGGCTGGTGGCGCGGGCGCCGGCCTGCTCCTCGCGGACATCGCGCAGCAGGCGGGTCAGGCGCAGAACCTCGGCCTCGGCTTGCTGGCGAAGGCGATCCGCCGGCGACAACGCCGCCGTGCGCGGTTCGTCAGAGCCGAGCCGCGCGTCCGTCCAGGCCGGACCGCTGGCCTCGGTCAGGGCATCGCCCTGCGCGGTCGCCTGGTGTGGGACGACCAGGGCGGCCAGTGTCGCGCCAGCCAGCGGCGCCAGCACCAGCAGCCCCAACGCCACGAGGCGGAGACGGGCCGGTCCGTTGGATTCAGGTCGAGGATAGCGGGACGACGGAGAGTCCCCTGCGGGCCGCAGCGCGGTGTCCCATGGGATCATGGGGGCGTCATCGGGCCACGCGACCTCATCCCACGCGGCGGGGGAAGGCCGCGTGGGCGCACGACGCCGGGATGACGACCGGGCCCAGACCATGGTGTGCGGCCCCTTGTCGGGCGAGCCCTGTCCCCCGGGCGTCCCCGGCACGGTGTGCACGGGGGCTTGGGGCCAGGGGCTCGCTCACTTGGCACACAGGATTGGAAAACCCCTGCAAGATCCTGTTTTGCCAGATGTTCTATTCTGTGGCAAGGGACCTTAGCGCCCGAGTCGCGAGGTTCTCGCACGTGGAGACAGGGCGCTTACGCCGTCATCCTCCGCACCTGGATTGCCGCGCCCACATCTTGCGATGTGGGTTCGCGATGACGCGATGTTTTCGTCTCTGTTGCAAGAAACCTCCAACGCCGACGAAAAGACATGCGAAGGCGATCGTCTTGGTCGCGGCGTCAGGATGACAACGATAGTCCCCTAAACCCGGAAATACTTCGCTTGCGGGTGCAGGACGATGATGGCGGTGGTGGACTGCTCGGGCTCCAAGTCCCATGGTCCCGCCGGTCGAGACGCGCCCGGCAGGGTGGGCCGGGTCATCTTGGGGCCAACTCCTCGGCGAGGATCAGCACGATGGACACCGCCAGCAGGCCGGCCATCAGACGGTTGAACAGGGCGACATTGCCGGTCAGGCTTGCAACGCGCGCGCCCACCAGGGTCCAGGCGGCCAGGGACATCGCGCAAATCAGGAAAAAGACCACCGAGAACACGAGCAAGCGCGGCGTATAATCAAGATGCGGGCCCACGTAGATGGTGATCGCCGAGAGCGCGACGATCCAGGCCTTGGGGTTGATCGCCTGGGTCAGCAGGCCGGCGCGAAACCCAGGGCGTGGTTGGTCCATGTCGCCCATCTCCAGGTCGCCGCGCGAGGCGGCTATGCGCCATGCTAGATAAAGCATGTAGACCGAGCCACCGATCGTGAACGCTGTCGAGTAATGATTGATGTGACCAACAATGGAGCTGAAACCGGCTCCAACCAACAAAAGAATGGCGACAAAACTCGTCGTGGCTCCGAATACATACGGGAGGCTACGGATCGGGCCGAAGCGGGCGCCGCACATGGCGGAAATCACGTTGACCGGCCCGGGCGTGGCCGACGTCGCCAATGCGAACAGCGACATCGGAACAAGAGTTTCGGTGGCTGTCATATATCTTCGTCTCCGATCTCACCGGTTCCGCCGAACCAGAGCTTTCTTTGAAGATCCACGGCATAATACTTCTTTGGCTGTATTGTCCCATCAAGGTCATAGCCTGAGTGCGCTTCCCAGTAACCCAACGTGTTCTCGCGGGTCACCTCGATGTCACGGAGGGCCTTGACGCATTTATAGTTGAAGAGTCCAAAATCAATCAAGCGTAATGGAAATCCGGTTTCCAATGTCAGGGGCGCGTCATCGGCTGCCCAGGCGAGAATGGCGTTCCGGGCGATCGCCGAACGCATGTGGATTGTGGCGTCATATCGACCCTTTTCCGTTCCAGTGGAAAGCTGACGAAGATAGAGCCCGTCATCCTCCAGGTTCACACCGGCCGCCGCGAGAACGTGGGCAAGCCGGACACCATACCAGTGACGTTTGATGGTCCAGAGACAGACGCAGACCGTTCGCCGGTGGTGATAGTCAGCCGGCATGGCGGTGAGGGTATCGTAATCGAGGGAGAGAGGGGTGTTCACCGCGCCTCGGATGTCCAGCCGCCACTTGGTCAAGTCGATGGGGGCGGGGCCTTCCTGGAAATAGCGAAGCGAACTGGGCTTCTTTTCAAGGTAAGGCGTGACGCGGCAAGTTTCGGAGTCATCTCTCATGGGGTCGCCCTCATGTTTCGTTGCGAACACAGCGCAGGCCGGTGATGTTGTCGCGCAGGGCGGGGGTGTAGTAATCGCGGCTGGCGCAACGCAGGGCCTCTTCATCGTGCAGGCCAGAGCCGCCGCGCAGGACATGCGGATCGGATTCGGCTGTCACGAGCAGTGGATCGATGCCTGTATCGTCCCAGGCATAGCTGGGACTCGCGTTGTCGAGGCACCATTCGCCGACGTTACCGGCCATGTCGCGGCAGCCAGACGCGGCCACATTGAGGGCGTAATGGTCCACGGGCATCGATCGACGGTCGAGTTCAGCGGGCTCGCAGCCTGGCGCGAAGTTGGCATGAGCCTCAGTGGGCTCGTCCTCGCCCCAGGGATAGGTGCGCGCGCCAAACCCGGCCGCGTATTCCCACTGTGCCTCCGTCGGCAGGGTCTTGCCGACGAATCGGGCGTAGGCCATGGCTTCCCACCAGGAGATACCGGTCACCGGTTGATTCGGTCCGTTCCATTTGGAATGAGTCCAGTAGTTTGGCGCGCGGATACCGTGGGATGTGATGAACTCCCATCCCATGTCGGTCCACAATGCGCGAGTCTCGTAACCACGGTCTTCGATGAAATGGGCGAATTGCGCGTTGACGACGGGGTAGCGGTCGATCCAGTAGGGTGACACCGAGATCTCGCGGGTGGGTCGTTCATTGCCGAACACGTCGGACCCCCGGCGAAAGCGGGCGGCCTCCAGACGGATCATGTCGCCGTCAAGGGCTGGAAGTTCCTGGGTCAGCATCGTCTTCACCTGAGAAGGGGCAGTTGGCCGACAAGCTTGTTGATGGCCTTTTTCGCGCCAAACAACAGAAGGCCGTGAATGTGCAGGGCGTCCGCGGTGGTCTCGGCGAGTTTCGCCTCGTAATCCGCGTAGGTCTTGGTGGTCAGGGCGGCTTCAGTGAAGGGCACCGTGAGGTCAAGACGATCCGCCTGGGCGAAGATTTCGGCGATCCGCTCGCCGTCGGCCGTCAGAATAGGCACCGGGATCGTGGTGATCCCTGGAAGGGCCGTGCCGTCGGCCGTCGTGGCGTCGGGTCCCACGAGTTCAGGATGGTACCGTCCCAGGCTCATGCTCATCACGGCTGCGATGTTGGCTTTGAGGCCGACGGGCAGGGTTTCGGACAGCACAATAACGCCTTTTGTCTCCATTCCTCGTGGTCCTTGCTGATGAAAATGGTCCAAAGCATCGGAATCGTGGGCAATGCGGTGGTCACAGTCTCCAGGCCCAGCATGTGTGCGGCGACCTGGGTGGTGAGGCAGGCGTCGGCCAATCCGTTCACGACGAATTCCGCGGCACTGTGGGTGGAGTCGGCCTCCACCACACTGAGTCCGGGTCGGTTCAGGGCGTCATCGATCAGGTGACGGGGGGCGGGGTGGCTGGCCACGGTGAGGGTGTCTTGACCCAGCGCCCGTTCGCATCGGGTGGCGATCACATAAGCCGGTGTGTCGTGGAAGAACGCCGCGACGGGGATGAGCGCGTTAGAGATGTAGAACCGATTGATCGCCGCATACGCGTTGGCAACAATCAGGGCGCGATTGGTGGGGTCGGTAGCTATGGCCTCGGCGGCATTTTCATAGGTTGGATAAAGCCGGACCTGAGCCGGGAACACGGCGCTCAAGGCGTCGGTCGCCTGTTTGGAGCTGGTGCCCTCGGGGCCAAGCGTTAGAAAAACTCGCTTGTCTTCATTCGTCTGGGAGATGAACGACAGGAACTCGTCTTTGAAAATCATGACCGTTCCTAAAATAAGAGTTGATCCGTGGCGCCTTACAATCTTTTAATGCTATTAAGTTGAGCGTCGCGCTTTGATGTGCCCCGATTCGGCTTCCGCGAAGATTTCATTGCGCTGAGAAGAACCGTGGGCGAGGCACAGGCTGGAACGGCTTGATCGACGATTGTCCGTCATGCGTCGGGATCACAAAATCATTCGCACCCTGGAGTGAGATGCTCTTGACCGCATCATGCCTCGCCCGTAAGCGGACCGTATCTCGGTCGAGCACACCACCCAAACGCCCGCATCTCGAGTGTCAGGCTTGGTCCATATCATAGCCCGCTATATATATCAATGGATGAACGATTTGCGACGTCGTCCATTGGGTGCGAACCGGGTGCCTGCGACCTCGCGCGACGTGCGCTCCGGTTCAGGTTCGACCACCCTGGGTTCTGACGCGTCCAGCCCCGAGACATATGCCCAGGACATATGTCATGTGGGACGCCCGAAGGGCATCCGGTCTTGAGCATCGGCGCCGCGACGCGGCCCCGGCGGCCCCGATCCCAGTGTTCTTGAAACGGCATCGCGCAGCGATGCCGAGACGCATCGGTTGCCCGACAGAAGGAGTCTGTTCTGCTATCGGGCGGTCAAAAACAGGACTTCTCCGTCGGCGGGTCATTCCAGCGTTGCGATTCTGGACAACTCAAATCCGGAAGTACTTCGCCTGCGGGTGCAGGACGACGATGGCGGTGGTCGACTGCTCGGGCTCCAGTTCGTCTTCGTCGGTCAGCGACAGGCCGATGCGCTCCGCGCCCAACAGCTCCAGCAGCATGTGCTGATCGCCAAGGTTGGGGCAGGCCGGGTAGCCGAACGAGTACCGCGAACCCCGGTAATCCTGCTTGAACAGGCCCTCGATCTCGCGGCTATCCTCGCTGCCGAAACCCAGTTCGCCGCGAATGCGCTTGTGAACCACCTCGGCCAGGGCCTCGGCCATCTCCACGCCGATGCCATGCAGGTAGAGGTAGTCCTTGTAGCGGTCCTCGGCGAACCACTGCCGCGCCACCTCGGACACCCGATGGCCCATGGTCACGGCCTGCAAGCCGATGACATCCCGGGTGTCGTCGGAGATGTCCCGGAAGAAGTCGGCCAGGCACAGCCCGCCCGGCCGGTCCTGGCGCGGGAAAGCGAAGCGGGTGACCTCGGTGGTGCCATCCGGCTCGAACAGCACCACCTGGTCACCGTCGGCGGCGGCCTTCCAGTATCCGTAGACCGCTTGCGGCTTGAGGATATCCTCCTCGACGCAGCGCCGGGTCATGTCATGGAACACGGGGCGCAGTTCCTTGATGGCCCACTGTTTCCATTCGGCCAGGGTGCGGCCGGCCTTCTTGATGCCCCACTGGAACTGATAGAGCGTGTTCTCGTTGACATAGGGCACCAGCGTCTTGGCGGCGATGGAGGTCTCCAGCAAGCGCGGTCCCCAGAAGGGCGGCTCCGGCGGCGTCAGGCCGGCGTGCAGTTCCTGGCGGCGCAGGCGGATTTCCTCGGCCTCCACCGGGCGGTTGCTGCGCTTGCGGGCCTCCGCCGGCACCGACAGGGCGTCATCGTTGGCGGCCTTGCGGCGCGAGGGTCGCCCGGCGCGCTTGTCCTGAATGTCCGAGAGGTGACCGTCGAAATCGCCGGTCATCACCTTGGCCATCAGGTGCAGGCCGTCGAAGGCATCGCGGGCATAGGCGACGCGACCGTGGTCGCCGTAGGCGGTGACGCAGTCCTCCTCCACGAAGCCGCGCGTGAGCGCGGCACCGCCGAGAATGACGGGCACGTCCCAGCCCTCGCGGGCCATTTCCTCCAGGTTGTCCTTCATGATGACCGTGGACTTCACCAGCAGCCCCGACATGCCCACGGCGTCGGCCTTGTGCTCCCTGGCCGCCGCGCAGATGGCTGCCACCGGCTGCTTGATGCCCAGGTTGATCACCTTGTAGCCGTTGTTGGTGAGAATGATGTCGACCAGGTTCTTGCCGATGTCGTGGACGTCGCCCTTCACCGTGGCCAGGACCATGATGCCCTTCTCCTGGCCCTCGGTCTTCTCCATGTGCGGCTCCAGATGGGCCACGGCGGCCTTCATGGTCTCGGCCGATTGCAGCACGAAGGGCAACTGCATCTTGCCGGCGCCGAACAGTTCGCCCACCACCTTCATGCCGCCCAGCAGGAACTCGTTGATGATGTCCAGGGGCGGGTGGACGCGCATGGCCTCGTCGAGATCAGCGTCCAGACCCTGGCGATCGCCGTCGACGATGCGCTGCTTGAGGCGCTCCTCCACGGAGGCCGGGCGCTCCTTCTTCTTCTCGGTCTCGGCGTTGCGGTCCTGATAGAGGGCGATGAACGCCTGCAACGGATCGGGGCCGCCCTCCTCGCGCTTGTCATAGATCAACGCCTCGGCGGCCTGGACCTCGGCCTCGGGGATGGCGTGCAGGGGCTTGATCTTGGAGACATGCACGATCGCCGAGGTCATGCCGTGGCGGGCGGCGTGGTCCAGGAACACCGAGTTCAGCACGTGGCGCGCCACCGCCTTCAGGCCGAAGGAGATGTTGGACAGCCCCAGGACGATCTGGCAGTCGGGCAGGGCCTCATGGATCAGGCGGATGCCCTCCAGGGTCTCGATGCCCAGGCGGCGGTCGTCCTCGTTGCCGGTGCAGATGGTGAAGGTCAGCGGGTCGAACATCAGGTCCGATGGCGGCAGGCCATGCTGGTTGACGGCGAAGTCATAGAGCCGCTTTGCGATCTCCAGCTTCTTGTCGGCCGTCTTGGCCATGCCGTCCTCGTCGATGGTCAGCGCGATGACGGCGGCGCCGTGCTTGCGGGCCAGGGCCAGGCGTTCGGCGGCCGGCTCCTCGCCGTCCTCGAAGTTGATGGAGTTGAGGATGGCCTTGCCGCCGTAGAGCTTCAGCGCTGCGTCTAGCACCGGCGTCTCGGTGCTGTCGAAGACCAGCGGCACGTTGACCGAACCGCGCAGGCGCGAGACCACCTCGGTCATGTCGGCGATCTCGTTGCGGCCCACGAAGGCGGTGCAGACGTCGAGCGTGTGGCTGCCCTCGCGCACCTGCTCGCGGGCCATGGCGACGATGGCGTCCCAGTCCTCGGCATCCTGCAACTCGCGAAACTTCTTGGAGCCGTTGGCGTTGCAGCGCTCGCCGATGGACAGGATGGCGTTCTCCTGGCGCAAATCGACCCGCGAGTACAGCGACGCCACCGAGGGCACCCAGACCGCCGTGCGCGGGACCGCCTCGGGCCGATGGGCGCCGTCCGTGGCCTTGGTCCGCAGCATGGCGTCGACGGCGGCGATGTGGTCGGGCGTGGTGCCGCAGCAGCCACCCACCAGGTTGATCCGGTCATCGGCGATGAAGCGGGCGTGCCAGTCCGCCAGTTCGCGCGGGGTCAACGGGTAGAAGGTGGCGCCGTCGCGCAGTTCCGGCAGGCCGGCGTTGGGTTGCAGGCTGATGCGGCCCTCCCAGTTCTCGGCCAGCCAGCGCACGTGCTCGGCCATCTCCGCCGGACCGGTGGCGCAGTTCAGGCCCATGGAGTCCACGCCCAGCGACCGGGCGACCGTGGTGGCGGCGCCGATGTCGGCCCCCACCAGCAGGGTGCCGGTGGTCTCGACGGTGACCTGGAGGAAGATCGGGACATCGGCCTTGCCCTGGCTGAGGCGCGCGGCCTTGGTGCCGTTGATGGCCGCCTTGAACTGCAAGGGATCCTGGCAGGTCTCGACCAGCACACCGTCGCAGCCCCCGGCGATCAGGCCCTCGGCCTGGGTGGTGAAGGAGGCTTCCAGCGAATCGTAATCGATGTGCCCCAGGCTGGGCAGCTTGGTGCCCGGGCCGATGGAGCCCAGCACGAAGCGGCGCCGGCCGTCCGAGAAGCCCTCGGCGGCCTCCCGGGCCAGTTCAACGCCGCGCTTGTTGATCTCGAAGGCCCGATCCTGAAGGTCGAACTCCGACAGGGTGATGGGCGAGCCACCGAAGGTGTTGGTCTGCACCACGTCCGACCCGGCGGCGTAGTACTGCCGGTGGATGTCACGCACAACGTCCGGGCGCGACAGGCTCAACACCTCCGTGCAGTTCTCCTTGCCCCAGAAGTCTTCGTCGATGGTCAGGGGCAGGGCCTGCACCAGGGAGCCCATGCCGCCGTCGCACAACAGGACGTGACGGTCGAGATGATCCAGGAAATCGCTCATGGGAACCCCCCTGACTGGGACAAGTTGGATTCGGGTCGGACGCGGGGTCAGGCGGCGGAGGCGCCCGAGGCGTCGACATGCCGGGCGCGCACACCCAGCACATGACACAGGGCGATGACCTGGTCCGCCCGGTTCAGGGTGTAGAAGTGAAAGGTATCGACTCCGGCGGCGGCCAGGGCGCGAACCTGTTCGGCGGCGACCATGGCGGCCACCAGCCGGCGGGTCTCGGCGTCGTCGTCCAGGCCGTCGAACAGGCTGGCCATCCACGGCGGAATGGTCGCCCCACAGGCCCCGGCGAACCGAGAGACGGTCTTGAAGTTGGTGACCGGCAGAATCCCCGGCACGATGGGCACATCGATGCCGGCGGCGGCGGCGCGGTCGCGGAAGCGGGCGAACACGTCGGTGTCGAAGAAGAACTGGGTAATGGCCCGGGTGGCGCCGGCATCCACCTTGCGCTTCAGGTTGTCCAGGTCGGCGGTCGCGCTGGCCGCCTCGGGGTGAGTCTCGGGATAGGCGGCGACGCTGATCTCGAAGTCGGCCACATCCCGGAGCCCGCGCACCAGGTCGGTGGCGAAGGCATAGCCGCCCGGCGTGGGACGATAGACACCGTCGCTTTCGGGAGAGTCACCGCGCAGGGCGACGATATGGCGAATGCCAGCGTCCCAATAGCGCCGGGCCACGGTGTCGACCTGATCGCGGGTGGCGTCCACGCAGGTCAGGTGCGCTGCAGCGTTCAGGCTGGTTTCGGTCTGGATGCGCGCCACGGTGTCGTGGGTCCGCTCGCGCGTCGAGCCCCCGGCGCCATAGGTAACCGAGACAAAAGCCGGACGCAACGACTCCAGACGCTTGACCGCCTGCCAAAGGGTCTCCGCCATGGCCTCCGTCTTGGG
>Ga0126339_10000586_pt1 | contig 20850 bp, 8 predicted proteins | sample OrbTmetagenome_2_FD_92532 | JGI IMG/M metagenome (GOLD analysis project Ga0126339, IMG submission 92532) | Coral microbial communities from Petempiche,Puerto Morelos, Mexico - Orbicella T R C metagenome | ecosystem: Host-associated > Invertebrates > Cnidaria > Coral | place: Petempiche,Puerto...
GAATAGCAGCATATCGCTAACCACTAACTGTTTAAGTCTTCCAGCTGAAAACCTAACTGTTATCTGTCGAAAATTATACTGAAATCCAACTGTAAACATGTACCTGCAGATGGCGTAGTGCGCGCGCAAGACAAGTGCGAGATACGCAAATGTCTTCCTTACTGGGGGGGGTGACAGGAAAAAATGTAACGGGCACCGTAAAAGTTTTCAAAAGAGATCAACAACTTTAAAAAACGCGTGGTTACCCCTACATTTCATCTTATGAAATGGAAGTGGCAGGTCTATTCAACACGTGATTAGTTTCTGGTTGTGAGCAAAAGGTATTTAGACTGTATTTTAGCTGAACCAGAGGAAGGCTGTCAGATACGCTAAAAGCGCTTTTGCAGCGATTTTGTCATTAAAAACATATCACAAATGTTTTTTATTACCATTTGCCATGTAGTTTAAAGACCCTTTTAAATGCGTTTGCTTTTCCGTATGTAAAGGCGAATTCTATGGAAATCTGTAAAGAAATATCCTCTCCTTCTTTTTTCAGGAAAATGCTGATGTAAGCATTTTTGTTGAGATTCAAGGCTAATTATCTCGAAAAAATGCGTGGCTATCCCCATTTTTCTTTGTAGATTCCAATAGCCCTTGCAAAGATCTACTTTTTCCGCGTGGTCCTAACCTGGCGCAAAAACCTTTGGAATTAGTAGGCACCGTCCTTAATTTGACAATGTTATGACGAAATTCATGATCAATAACAGGACAGACGCATGAAAAACCGACGTCAATTTGTTTTTTTTACAATAACATCGTATAAATTAGAAATTCATGTGTCTGTCCGCTTACCGACAATGAAAATTAGCCAACGAGCGCGCGAGAATTTCTACAGTTACTGTAAAACCTTATTAAGTAAGTGATAAAAAGATGAGGCTGAGCAAAAGATGACGGTTTACAAACGTCGACAATAAGGTCAATGTCAAGAATCTTCAATACAAGCTAACGTCACACTAGACCTGTTTTTTGACGAAGCCGTTCGTGATATTTTTGTTTTAGTACTTTTTAAACTGCTTTGTGTAGTAGGAGTGTGGTTAGAATCAAAGTTGGCTATGGTGATAGCTACTCTCGAAAGACTTATTCTCAAACTGAAATGAGATATTTGCCATGATAAGAATGAGAATACGACTTCAAGGAGAGGAACACTAACGGAGCAACTTGCACAAGAAGGTTTGATTCCTGTAACGAAAATCCTAATATCAATTGAAATAAAAAAGTGATATGTTTCCACTGATTATTGTTATTATCATAAATGTACTAGAAAGCGGTTTCTAATTGGCCATTTCCGAGTTGCATTTTACCTGTGTCAAGACGAATCGTCGTGCGCAACCATTCATATGAAAATCTGTTCCCCCTACAGGTTCTTTTTTATGCAAATCAAACTCACTTTCATATGAAAGGTTTTGCACGAGGACTTGTTTTGAAACAGAGGGACAAGGTAACTCGGAAATAGCCTATTGAATACGTTAAGGGTCTGCAGTTGTTGCCCTAAATAGTTTATACCACAATTACCATTTAATGCAGTTAATTCATGTTGTTCTGGTTTCTTTTCGTCCAACAACAGTAAGTCAATAGTAGATGCGTGCTCTCCGATTCGAAAGAAATTGGAGATGTGGTAGTCTCGCTTCCAGGGCTTTTCTTTTTTTCGATCTCCAAGTTCCTTGAAACGAATTGGAAATGTGGCTGTAACAAGGTTAGCCTGCTTAGAAAACGTTCCCGCATTTTGGGAGCACACTCACAAAAAGAATGGCAGAGGGAGGCGAAGAAGAGAATGAACTCTTGCCAGCGGACTCCACGTTTCTGAAAAACACCCATCGATTTCAGCTATCACCTTGTCAATATATCAGCGGGCGCGAAATTATAAATTTTTTCAGACAATTCACAACGGCACCACTTTTAAAAAATGAGAAAATACGCAAACTGTTCCTTCCTCTTTCCTCACCCTCCTGCCAATATCTTTGCCCTCACCCCGGCCCAGTTTTCGCTCGGCCAAAATGGGGAAACTTCTCATTCGTACGGGCATGCTTGCCACGCATGCTTCAACAAGTCATGTGACCCTGAAACGGAAAACGCAGGCTCAAACTCCTCATAACGCTTTCTCGCGCTTCCTCGACACAGTTGTTCTCTCGAACCTTTTTGTTGGTTGTGTGTTTTGTAAAAACAACTGTTCGATTAAAACGGAACATTTACTTGCTACAAGATAGGAGCGTTTATTGTCGTATCAGTACACAAAATGCCTTGAATGTATGATCTTTATTTAAGTGTCGGAGTATTTAGCTCAAATACCTAAACGAGGACACTCAAATAAAAAAGAAAATAGATGAAGAGATAGATGAATAAGAGATATAAATTTGTACACATATTGGCACTAAGAGAAGCATTTATCGTTGAATGTAGCCTGTTCCAGGCTCTCAGTCTGTGGGGACGATCGAAAAAGCGGGCGGACGACGAGCGGGATCAGCGACCAGCGGGATCGAGGAGAGAAAAGGAACAGGCGGATGGACTGCAGCGGTATCTGAAGTGTTGATAACTTAGTATTTGTGGTTTAATACCTTCATTGTCTTGTAACGTGAACCCAATCTCCTACATTGACAAGGCATGATTTTGTTTAGTTACAACATTTTTGCAACCAACAAGGAAAAAATACAGCTAACAAAGTATAGCATTTCTTAGAGATTTAATAGCTGCTTCTAATTTTGACATTCGTATTCTTCTTTTCTCCAAAGTAATAACTCATATTGTGATGGCTCAAAACGCCAAATAGTATCTCCATCACGCAAATAAAGTTAAATCGCTAACCAGAGATTTGACAAGCTCAAAAACACTCCAGCACACCTGGAAGCGATTATAATTTGTTTAGTTCATTTAGCATCTTCATTAACGTGTGTTTTCAAAACATGCGTTTGTTTTGAAAAACAAGAATTCAACAAGATTAATTCTAAATTGAAACAAACCCTAAGTGGGGAATCCAGTTACACCTTCCATTACGTAGTCTTTTGAAGTCTTAAAATCAGATGGAAATAAGTTCAGTTCTTTGAAATCAAAGGCACACCGAAAGAGAGTTGGATTTCTAATGATTTTAAAACAAATCTACCTAATTTCGTATGGCGGACTGGACGGAGCCGGACATATTAGTTTTTTATCTGTCTAATCTAGATCACCAACTTTCAATTTTTTGTATTAGTTTCAGTTCTTTCATGCAAAATTAATACCGCCCCTGCAGTTTTTTCGACTGACTTTTGAAAACTGGCGATGCAACAAACACTTTGTTATAAACTGAACGTATGGACATAAATTACCTGTGGTGTATAGGAAAACGAATGAGGGTTAAGGAAAGAAAGCATAACGTGTCGCCTTGTTCAACAGGCTCAAAGTTACCTTTGCATGTTAAAAGATTTATAAGCTCATCACAAGGAATAAAAAGCTAAAAACGGAGGGAGCTTTGATGTAGCCGAAATGTCTGGTGGCCGCACAGCTGAACATTAAGAGAAAATTGAAGGTCGTTTGCAATCTATCAGGAGTCTCCTGGACGCCGTACGAGTGCTGCATGGTCTTGTTTGAAGCCATTTGGCTCATTAAGCCCTGTTTTTTCAGTCCCGATTAAGTTATCTCGATCGTTGGTTGATTTAACGACAGGAAGGACTGTAAGTGACTCTAAAGGCGCGCCGTTATCTTTGATAACCATTTGATTTGCAAATCAAGGAACTTTTCTTAACTTAATTTCATCCTGTGAAATTTCCCACGCCTCAGGTTTACGCCAAGAAATGTATCGTCAAATCTACTGATGATTCTTCGAGTGGAGAATCATTTGGCTGTTTCCAGGTTGTGTTAAATTTTAAGGTAGGTATGCCTTAGAAGCCAGGATACCAAGCGGCATCTCACATTTTTCGATATATCACAGCCACTGAGAACACAACCCTGCATTAGGGTACTACTGTTAGTTAATTCTGGGAAGCGGTGTAACTTCCAGGCGAGGATGGTGAGTAAATAGAACAGCAAAAGAGAGAAAAGAAGAGAGGCGTGAGGAATGTTAAGCCCTGAAGCTCGTTAGGCTTTCCCACTGTTATTTCGTCTTTTTCCCTATTGAAGGGTCAGCTCTAGCGCTACGCATAGACACAGACAAAAGCACAATGACGGTAACCCTATGTGAAACACCAACCCCTAAGACAAGGCAAGATCACAACACCGTGAACTCCGTGCATTACTCTTTGCGATAGGTGTGTGGGTTCAAACGTCCCCTGCTAACCATGTAACACTGAAGATGCAGGAGACAGGGCCTACCATTTTTGTGTTTGAAGGGCAACGTGTAAATTGAGACGACTTATTAATACTCGCGGCCTGGTTAAAGTAAATAATACAAAGTCTTACAATAACACAAAAGAAATGGGACATAAGTGATCTCCAACATGGTTATTAATCTCTTCAGTTCTGTGATCCTATTGCTCAAAATAATAGCCATGACAACAAAGAAGCTGATACTAAAGGGTTTAACTGTATTGACGGGTTAACAAATTAAATGCTTCCAACAGCAACTGGCAATAGTCATAATTGAAGTTCATAAACATACAACAAATTTCAAACCTGCAGAAACAAATACACATCAATGAGTTAATAATGTGCAATGTATCATGATACTGAAATACTAATTCTAAATTCGAAAGTCCTAATAGCATATGCACAGCACACAATTTCTCGCCGAAGGATTATTTTTTTCTTATTGTTACTTTGTTATTCTCTTAAAGAATTCCGACGGTAACCTGGTAACTGTTTTACAACATCAGAGTTTGTGGCTCGAAGTTGATATATTCTGATCTGAAATCTACGTTTAAAAATGCTAATTTACAGCTTCCATCTGAGAAGTGAGGTTAGAGCTAAAAGAAGAACCAAGCAATGACGATCCTTCCACCCCAGCATGCAATGCACATCTTGTAGTTACTAAGCAACCGAACTGAGCAAACGATACGTAAAAACCTTAGGTAACAGATACATCAAAACACCTCTAGCATTGCTGTGTTCACTTCTAAACTTAAGACATCTTTCTTGGTACAAGCATATGTTACTTTTTCGTAGTGTGTTTGTGTGCTTTTTTTGCTTTTAATTTCTTCCATCGCTTTTGCGCATCTGTGCGTTTAGCTTGCTTAACTATTTTTTATCCTAAATTATGATCACTTTGTGTGTCCTGTGTGTGTCAGAAAATATACATGCATCCACAAATTTAGATAAATTGGCCTGCCGATGACGCATCAGGTATCTCTAAAGGTAGTCCTTTACATAAGCCTTATTGGCCTCCCTGGGCTTCTTGACCTTATGGATTAATAGGTCGAAAATATATCTATAATGTGGCAAAAATAATAATAAACTAAACTAATCAATGCACAAAGTAAGACCAAGAGATTATGATCATATTCTCTTGGTAAGACCAAAGTAGGAATGAGTGTTCTTCAATTTCGCACCAGGATTCCTGATCTATAAGCAACGTTTAACGTCAGACCATTTCGAAAAACAAACGCAAAGGGTCGGCTCCGTTTTTAGCTTTCCATTGGCGACATACATATCTTTCGACCGATAACTGGCGAGTGACTTCAGACCTGGGTCAATTATTAAAGTTGATAGAAACCGCGAGTGTGCAATCTCACTGCTTTAGCAACAACCAGCAGTTACACATTAAATGAAAATATCGATTTTAAAACTGAGTTAGACTATTCAAGGGTCGACCTTCTCCAGTTTATAGGTTTCTATATACCCTCTCTTTTTATAAGACTGATATTGTTTTTCCGGCTGACGCAGAATACTTTTTTTTTTGCCGATTTTAGGCTGAAAATATTCTTGTGAATATTCTCACTTAATAGCGTATGGCGTTTCTGTTTTCGAATGTATTTTGTGTCTGGATGGTGTTAAAGTAATTTTGGAGCCAACCTGCAGGTAGTCAAGCCTGATATGAAGCACATACCTCCTTGCAGAAATGGTATTAGCATCGAACATACGGTAGTGCTGTTTTTGGTCTGTTTTGCCTTTTAGAGAAAGGAAGAATTATATTTTCAACACACAAAATTATATTCTTTCAAAATCTCAGCCTCAGATTTACTCTTAAAAAATTCTTAAAATTTCGCAAATTTCAGCCTAGATATTCTTATTACCTACACTCTTAAAAAAAGAGTGTATATAATTAGTAGCCAATCATCCTCTTGATCATGTTGAGACGATTTTAAGTTTTCGCGGTACAGTTTTTCCGGACCAGACCATCCAATGAAAGCTTTATTTTCCGACCCTTCTTTTTTCGAAACCGAGTTCTAATCTAAACTGTCTTTTCTTAGTAAACTGAGACAGGTACGGAGTAAATGTGTTTTTCAACAATGATGTCCCACGAACACAAAAAGCAATTGAAACATTCTACATAGTGAAATAACTTTTCTTCACGTTTCCAGGCCATTTATATGTCATGATTGAAGTTGATAAACATAACAAATTTCAAACATGCAGAGACACATAACCAGCAATGAGTCAGTAATGTGCAATGATACTGAAATGCTTATCCTAAATTTGGAAAGGAATTCAAACGTTCTAATAGCACGTGCACAGCACACAATTTCACGGTAAAGGGTTCTTTCTTTCGCAATGTTATTGTATTATTCTCTCAAAGATCACTGTCGGAAACTGTTTTACAATGTCTGTTTGCAGGGTTTGTGTTACTTTTAGTCGATATTTTCTGTTCTCAAATTTACGTTTAAAAATGCCAAATTACAGTTCCCATCTGAGAAATGATTACTTCAGTGAATTCTTTAGGCGACTGTTTATTGATAAAGAAAAGACAAAAGGGAAGGAAAGGAAGTTTACATAGTAAAAGTAACTGGTTTTAGGAAAATAAAGGAATTCAAGATACTGTAACAAACGTAATTAGTTAAACGGAGCCAGCAGGGATCTTAATCACCTCCTGTAAGTTATATTTCAGATGGACTTGTTTTCGAGCGCTGTTCGTGAGCGTTTTTAGATGAGGTGTTTTTTCATCCATCTTTAAGTAATCATGACCGCAAAGTTGGATGAAAGCGGCTCGATATTTCAAGTGAGTTTCTGAGTACTTTTAAATTGAAGAAAATCTCAAAATAATTATTTCCTAAGGTAGAATAACACCAAAACTGTCACAAAAAAACCGAAAATAAACAAGGATGGCCACAACTGAAAACGATCTAGACTGATTACGAACACCAAATTTGAAGAAAAACTTGGCCAACTGTTTTCAAGATGTGCGGTCCGTGACGTAGCTCTTTTAAAGTTGCGGCGCTCGTTAAGTGAGGTCAATTATGACATTTTGGCCACGTACAAAATTACCTTAAAAATGAAGGACACCTAAAAATAGTAGGTTACTACGAGAGAAAAACAGCAAGGAGATAGTAATAAACCATTAAGGTACAAGGATGGTTAAGGATGGAGAAGATGAACACGGATTGCAAACGAAACTTGAAACATTTAGGCTAAATATTTCAAGAAGTGAGGTCGGTGGTCGTTTTGGACCATCTTGAAAATTTCATCAAGTTCTTAGCTGTAGTCAATATCAATCTGTCCCACCCAATCTTGACCATCCTTGTTCGAGCTCACTTTTTTTTTACTGTGGCAAATTCAGTATAATTTTGAATGCTCCTTTTATTTTTTTCGAAAGTAATTTTGTGCTCAGCAAAGATGAATCAAAGTGTCACAACATTTCTCTTTTAAAGAGAGAAAAAACGCCATCGGGCATTGCCTTGAAACTGTAATGAATAGAGGAAATGTTCGCGTAATTATGGAAAACTGAACTTTATGCATCAAATCTCTCCGTATAACTAAATGATAGGACACAGTTTTTTGACGGCCATGTTTAAGTTTGTTTGCAACTCAACCAAATCTAATCTCGTGAAGAGAGTCAGAAAGTTTGTGGAATGTTTATACTGTAGTCCTGATTTCTAGCCTTCCTAATATAAATTATCCTCTCGTTCTAATGGATTCCTGTCATTTATCTCGTGCCGGTCGCACTGTTCTACAAAATCAGACCGCCCATAGAAGTTGAGCTTAGTTGGTTTTCCACGTTTCTGCACAGATCTGTCTACAGTGTTCAACGCAAACGGTTAGTCTAAAACCGCTCAAAAAACATACATGACGGTGACCTACAAACAAAGGGAACGTTTATTTTATTGAGTGGTTGGACAGACTTGGGTACGTTTTCAAACTGCCAACGAAACGAGAGACTGGAAAAGAGTCGTTATCATGATTTGCTTTTTCAAAGGAACTCTCTTAATATATGAACTGTTATGCACTGATCGCTCTATCTCGAAGTTGTCAGGCGGAGGGGAGACGCGAGTCCAAATCTGCGTTCAAAATCGAAAAATCTTTTCAAACCATAACTTTTTCTTACACAGAAAAGGCGCTTGCCTTTTAACGGGAAGGAATGCAGTAGACCTATATTTCAGCACTCTGCTTTGACCCTCTTACCCACCCCCCATCTCGTCTGTCAGAAGGCAGTGCGTCAGAACATTTTTCACTGTCAACCAGTTCGTGCAATTTAAACGTCTTTTTTTTCTGGGCATAAGTTTCATCGACGAGACGGATTTCGCCGTTAGCAAACACCACTGTCGTCGCAGAGCGGATTTGTATTGATTCCTAAGGACAAAAAAAAAATAGCTGCGGCCTCACGTTCACGACAGAAGGAAAAACAAAGATTAAAATCAACAAAAATCAGACAGGAATACCAAAGCAATCTGTGATCAAAGCTTCTTTTAGACCACAACTTAACTCGTAGACTTTATAGAGCCCATTTGATCCGATCCGATCAGAAGTCCCCCACTGACTGAACCTCTTCTTTCAACGTTATTCCAGCGCGGAATATTCAGTGACAAACAAGTTGTCTAAACTAAGCCATGAAGTGCATTCCTTACATACATTGACCACTATTACCAAACGTTATATTAAACAACTACTTCTCTACTGATTTCGGTAATATCAAGACAATAAGAAGACAGACAACGAGAATAGAGAACATCGTCAACTAATAAGGGACAAGTTCTTCGATGTGCCACGAAATTCTCAGAAAAAACACTACAACAAAAGTATCAAAATCATCAAGACATAAATAATTTTCTCTAGAGTAAAATAGTAAAAAGCTTTTGAAACTACTCATACAGCGTGTGAGTCTGTAACCATTTATAGCAGAGGTCAGAAAAAGTTTAAAAAGAGGGGGAAGGCATAGTTTGTAGAGTTACAACGATGTTGTTCCACAATCTATTTACTGAATAGCACGCTCTGAAACGATCGAACCTGTAGAGTCACGCACTCTGACCAGAAGGGGCTAAAAAGAGCGGGATAAGGACTGGTTGATATAGTGAATGTTGCTCCACATCTATCTAATTACTGAATAGCAAACTCTTCATCGATTGAACCTGTAGAAACATGCCCTGTATTAGGTTATTCAACTTGGTATATTTCTTAGAATGGAATTTAGTAGGTCCAGTTTTGCAATCGTTTGACACTCTAGCCAAACAGTCACTCTCAACCCGCCCACAACCCTTCTGTAAATATGTCAACATTTTTCATCAATGGGCATGGGGCAAGACACACCTATGGTGGACCCACGTCAGTGGCCATGCCTTCTCATAACCTGACGCATTTGGCAAGAATCCGGAAACAACTTCTCACGAGTTAATCACGAGTTTTCGTCGAGGTAAAATAAACGATGTTTAAACTTCCTATTTAGGTCGGTTTGAAGGAGAGAGAAAATAATTTTGTCAGCCAACTAAAAATAAAGTCACAGGGATGAGATTTCTTTATCAAAGCAAACAAGCTATAACTAAATACAGGCACGATTTTCACCAAGTCCTTCAAGAAATCAGAGAAAATAAAAAGGAACTTTCCCAAAATAGATTGGTAAATTATTTTTTCTAGTTGTCATTTAGGTACTCTGAGAACGCACAGCGAAGCAGATGTATTTTCTGTCTCTTGAAGGCTAGCAATCAATTTGTGAAACTTTTAAAAATGAAAGCCGCTAACTGGTGATAAAGAGATAAAGATATCCAGCAATGGAAAAAAATTCCGCCTGACCGAAAGCAACGCCCAATTTTTCTGCTCAGTGCATCTCATTTGAAACCTCTCACCCAGTTCTAGAGTCTGCTAAAAACGTTCATGAAACAATTTCGCTACATGTACACTGGTGCAAAACCAGTCAGGTTTTGACGTAAATCCGTCGTGACCATTTGACGTGAACTGAGCAGTACCGATAAGGCATCAAAAGATCACGGATGCGATACAAGACATACCAATAACGAGCGTGTAATCTTTCAGTTTTTGAAAAGCGGCCTTTTAAGACGTTGAAATGAGCAGATGTGTTAATGTACCACATGATGGAGCGTTTTGTCTTCGATCGCTTCCAGCACGTGTACCTTTTATATTATACTCTGAACTTCAAATATGGCCGGCCACTGGAAGCCGCCAGCACATGTCTTCTCGCCGGCATAATGGCGTACACACTGAAAGCAGTCTGCGCATTTTGATTTTAATGCAACACGTGTTCAAAGAATCAGGAACCACAACGATTTGAAGGGCAGCCGTCGTGATAACGCGCTATATCACAATGGAGTCGAGTGTCACTTGATATTCTCCAAAACGTTAAGCGAAGCATTTTGCTTATTTTCTTTTGCAAAGAAACCATATCTGCTTCTAGAGTTACGTTCATGAAAGGCTAATTTGTCAAAGGATTTAAACACTAATTGATGCGTTAGCCGCAACCTTTGGCCCACTGTTGTGTTTTGATGACTAATAGCCAATTACAGCGGAGTGCGATACTTAACGCCTAAGACAGCTCGTTTTGCCATTAACCTTTCCATATCCTTCATTTCCCAAAATGAGAAACAACGCGGTACAAGTTAGCATAAAATAGAAAGATCACGACAGGCTAGAACCTAAAACGAAATCATTGCAATCTAAGAAAGTAGGGAAGCTAACGCCATACCAGTGTTATCGAAGACGGATTTTTTGGCGCAAACCGAGCCATTTACTTCTTCTCTAATGAGAATGCCACCCACCAAAGTAAGATAACAGTTCTGTCGTAAAGTAATTGCTTGGACATCCGCCGGTTTCTCTTCTTACACGAGTAAAACTTCTGCCAGCCGAAAAAAAAATGGATACTGTAATGGATTTTTAAAAAAGACACGCATGCTTCGACGTGTCGATGCCACAGAGCAGATTTGCTATAAGTCGATGGAGATTGTTATTTTCAGTAGCGATTTTATCTCGGAAGCCCTAGAACACGTTGATGCAAGAACAGGGTCTCTCAAGCCAGAAATAACTTCTGCATCTTTCATCTGCCAGATTAATTGCTGGCGGTTCTCTGAACTCGTCATTACCATCTGTCATTTGACTGCGCGTAATCGCATAACTTCAATTACGGCAACAAGGACAGAACGAGCGCGTTCATCCGCTATGCATCGTGAATTGATTCAAAATGTGCTTATAAGTGTTTTCATACACAACTAAAAACTGAAAGCTTGCAACAACAGATTGATAGAGATACAGTGGGAGGCCTTGTAAAAGGTGTTTATAGGCTTAACTGGAATCGCGCAAAAGTTCACAGCTACAAATATTTTGTAACACACAATTGACAACAAATTGTGTAAATCCCTAATGAAGTGTTTCCTTAATACAAAACGATGTCCTAGTAACCGAATCAGAAAACAGTAAAAGGTCATGGAACATAAAATTGAGGAAATTTTCGGTCTTCCATTTTCCTTTCCGTGCACCCACAGCTGAGAATTAACAGAACATTGCCGTGGATGAATCTGTACATTTTCCTCGCTTAACTAAGACACGAGCGCTGTTTATCTTCGACTGCCCAAATCCTCCTCATAAAAAACTTCCTCGCCATCGAAGTAATTTAGATCAATTAGCGACATCTTACTTAACTACAGAAAACACGACGTTCAAGAAGGCTTCACAAACGTCTCGAGAGCAAAACGTCCTTCTTGAGACATTCTTTACTGATCTTATTTAACAACATCCAACAGTCTAAATAGATAGCGGACCGCTAAGTTAGTTACACTGTTTTTGTAGCACTTTGGGCCATGTTTGCTCAACAAATAAACTTGGCCCAAATCCTGCCCGGTGGATTCTCTCAATCGACATGTAGTTCGATCGGGTATACAAACCCACAGAGAGGTTTTTCGCGCGGACAATGCAGGGCTGTGGAAACGAAATTGGTGATTTTTATCACGCGGAAAACAGGTAGAAAGCTAAAATTAACCAGCAGCTAATAGCGACAGTCTACCGAATAATTACTAACAGAAACCGACCGACCTGTTATGAGCGCACTGCAGGACGTTATCTCAAAATGTGCATCTAATCTACCGCTTTACAGCACCCGAACGACAGCCCAGCATTAACTCTGGCTAACAAAACGCAGACTCTTTGCAAGACTAACAAAAACCACGAGGTTTAGAAACAAATTTCGCGAGGTAAGCTAGTCAGAGAAACTCATTTCAATGATTTTGATTGTTCTGTAAAGTATCTTTGAACGAGGTTCGTGTATGCGGCCAAGACGTACGTGGCTACCTGATGTGGGTACATGATCTTATAAAGTCGATTCAGTGCCATAACTTGCTTTTACATCACGTTTTCTCTTCAAAATAGAAGGCGAGATAACTCAGTTTTTGCTACTTTGAAGGATTTTACATTTGTGCCAAAAATATGCAAGCAAATGCGTTGTGTGGTCAGTTATTTAAAATGATCTAAATTATGCCTCAGAATAATTTAAATCCTTAAAATTCCTAGAGGGGATGACTTCAGATTATTTCAAGCCATTAACTTCTTATAGATAAAAATATGCGCACGGATACGTTACCTTGACAAAATTCCACATAAAATAAATTCTGTCGCTAAAAACGTTGCTGCACTTAGGTTTCATTCTGGGATATGTGGAATTTCTGTGGCAAAACTGAAACGGGTAGAAGTGATGTAAATACCAAAATCAAGAGCCGAAAAGGCATAGCTGGAGAAGCCGGATTTTCTGGTTTCTGTCATGGGAAAGTGAGGTTCACAACGGTTTAATACTGATGAAGAACATTTCTACAGCTCCTGAATTAAACTGTGTAACAAATAAATGGCATGCTAATTAATTAATAAATACTAAGCAATCCTCTCTTGATACTAGCGAGAAACACAATTTACTATATACGTGGAACACAGTCCTACTGATTAGGAAAGTAAAACGCTAGGTTTTGGAAAAAAGTAATGTTATCTTCACTGAGCTACAGCATCAAAACAAAGTCCTTTATGTGGACTAAATTGACGATGGAATCAGGTAAACGTTACAAACAAACATTCAAGATTGATTTAGTATACGATTGATTTCCATTTCTGGCCATGACGGCAATTTTCAGTCTTGTGAGCTTTCAAATAAAGAATCTTTAACAATTATCTTGTCTCTTGGTTCTATAACACCTCAGTCTCTGGAAGACAACTGTTCGTCAGTTTAGTTGAGTTATAGAAATAAAGGTCTGAAGTGTTAAAAAATCTTTCACTCCAAGGGTCAATATTGCTTTAACTTTTTTTAGACCTCGGATAAAACCCAGTAACCATTTAATTGTAAGCTACTGAGCAGAACTTAGTGGTGCTTCCGAACGGCGCAAAACGGTTTTGTCTTTTAACTTTTAGGTTGGGTCTCTTCGGAGGAGAAAGGATGTTAACGAAGAGACTCGGCGATGCGTCACATAAGCAGCAACGAACCCTCCGTTGTGGAACCGGCTCTAAATCAATGCAACGACTAGGTCTATTCTTTTTCTCTAATTGTGCCTCGAAACAGGTCGATAAAATAACTGCACATAAATAAAATGGCTTTTGCTCGACTCTGATTATCATAATTGTATCGGTGATGTTAACGTATTTGTACTTGTATACGAGGGTTGTAACCAAGTCAGGACTTTACTGACGACGCCTGTCCTAAACTATCTCAGAACTACACATTTACCGTGATCAACTTCAAAGAGAGTTCGCCTTCCTAGAAGTTTATTAACAACTGATTTTGTAATCAGAAATATTTACCGAACTTATTTAATGTTATGTCTCGGTTGAAAAATTGAAAAACAGCTATTTTTATAGATAAAGCAGTGTAAGAATTGTTATGTTTCTTCATGCAACGATTAAATCGATAAATAAACTCGAAATCCAATATGGTTTCCATTTGAGAGCCCAAAGAAAACGAACGGTTAGGCCTGTTTGAGCTCCTTTGGATAGCTTAGGATATTACAATATAAATTGAACATTGAGCGGGGTACGCATTCAAATGAACCTTAATTTCAACAACCAGACCACAGGATAATGAAGTGTGTGGTCTCTGTGTGTAAATAAACCTATATGCATGGAGGAAATGGTTCAATTCATCATTTATGCTGGCTCTGTTGTGAAAATGTGCGTCATAGTCTGCATTTCTGGAAGTATCGGGTCCAGTTTCAAACAAATTAAGATGAGGCAAAACCGTTAAGAAGGATTTCAGCTGGTCGCGACGAAGGATTACAACAACCAACAGACGACCAAGATTGATTTGAATGTGGAGCAAGGGAGTGGCATGAACGAGAGAGATCAATCACCCAAAATATCACGAGCGCCATCATTGAATCATCACGTAAAATTTTATTACGCGGTTTCTTCAAGGGATTTTAATTTCTGGTTGCTTGGTACAGTGAGTAGGTTCAACTCCTGTACTTCTAGCGGTGCTAAGTGTACCCATTCCATCTTCGAGCATTTGATACCCTCTCAGTAATCTTTTTTTATTCTTCTGTGGAATTTTAGTAGTAGCTTTATCAAATTTTCCGGCGCTTAGAACCACAACTACAAATAGCTGCTACAGATTTAGCATTTTTAGGAAACATAAACGCGTACAGTTTGTTCCAGAGGGAAAAGGGGAATAATCAGAAGAATGAGAACATCCGTCTTCTGATCCAAGAAATTTTCTAGGACCACATCCCCAGTACACTTCCTTCCCTTACAAGATTTTCTTTACACTCGGTCTAAAAACAAAAACATGGAATTCCCTTTGCACTGTGCATAAGATCCTCCTTACATGGAGGGTTGACTGAATTGAGAAGAGGGGTGGAGGACTGATGGATCACTTCAGTCAAGTCAGAGGCCGGAACACTCTATCATGACACAACAAATCCATGCACGATTTAAACTTATCGATTATAACGTTTATAAATAGTACGCGCAGTTGAGGAAATTGTAAAACATTGTACCGAACAATGTATCGTAAATGTAGTAGTAGGGAGAAGTTAAAAGAAGAAGTTACCCCTAGTTATTTTGCGCCTGGACTACGAAAGATAATATCATTCAAGTTAAAGTTAGTGTAAGTTATCTATCTTCCGATCATGCCCACCCTGCTGTGGACAAACTATCAATGTGGGGAGAGAGAGCAGAAAACGCAACAACGAACAGTCGCGTTTGATGATCTACCATTGTTTGATAATAAAAAGAGTTGGTTTGCCGCAAGAATTCAGTGTTGATGAAAAGTTTGGTCGCCTTATCAAGGTTTCAGCAAGTGGTTTGTGGCACGCGTAAAGATATCACGACCACACCGAGCGAACGGCAATTAAAGCTACAGACAATTTCTCCCATGCCTTCCGTCTTGCGTGAATGTTATGGAGTCGAAAAATTAAAAATGTGCCCTTTCCTGTTGCTAGCTTAGTTGCGATGGAGGCAAATGAGTCATAGGATTACAGAAGGGGTGAAACCAATAAAGAGATCTAGCTGGCTTTAAGCTTTTAATACCGTTGTTGGAGACTTGTGGAATTTCTCACGTTTTATCTCGAGACCCTGCTTCGTTCTTCGCATGAAATTCTTTGCGTTGGTTTTGGTTTTTGAACGGGTTCACAGTAGGTTTCATCGCTTTCAGCGTTAAAGGTTGAACTAACCTGTTGTGATCAGGGCGCACAGGTAAATGTGACCGAAAAAAGTGCGTGATTGATTAGCTAATCCAACGAAATCATGCACTTGGGGACAAAACCTAACAAACTCCACACGAAGAACGCAAGAATGTGTGCAAGAGTTGTCAAATCTCCTCAATTTTATTTTGTAAAATTGCATGCAAATCATGTCTGTACAGCTTGACTACTAAGTGGTGTGAAAAAAGTGCGAACAAAAGCATGAGTACAATCATGTACACAAAGTCTATTTTGTCTTAGAAAAACTAATCGCTTTTGCTTTTTTCTTGGGATTTTATATCAAGAATAAATCAGATTGGAAAAAATAGCTCTACATCATTAAATATAACAAAATCTCTGAGGGCTATGTACATTTAGTTCTACGCGTTAATTTACAAGGCTGCTCTAGGCTAGCTATCACTATAATCACTGACATAATTGCTGGTATAAGTTTGATTACAAAACAAAGCTTCCCTTTGCACGCAGTTCTTTAAACACACCCTCGCACTGAATACCTCTCCATCGGTTTGCAACACTTTTTGGCTCAAAATTTTTAAACACGCATAAAACATCCGTAATTACTTGCGTGCTGGTCTTCACAACTGGCAGCTTGCGGTTTGGAAAAGCGGGTTTGATGACGAAGTATTTAGCTGGACTCGATTGATTACTCTCTCATACTGTGAGCGCTGTGGGCGACACAGTGGAACACTTGTGAAGGGCGAGTAGAAAGAAAACATCGCTTGTTGCCCTTAAGCCTGACTAAAAACAAACTTCACCGGTACACAAATCAACTGTCAAACACTTGGCGCTAAGAACGAAACTCGAAAATCAATGAGGAAAAAAAAGCCAACGCTTGGTGCAAACTTTAGATCGCGCAAAATTTTATAGTATATTCTTGTCGTCACGGTTCTAAATAACACCTCGCCTACAAGAATGGTCACAAATAGTCTTCCTCTTTTTTTTACATCTGTCTTAAGTATTCAGTTCCTACTCAGCAAATCGTACAAAACACTAAGTGGCTACAAATATATTCGCCCCGAAAGGTGCTACGCCTATCCACAGTGTCTTGTCTTAAAATACTCTTAGTTCAGTGCACAATCAAAGATCAAAGAGAGTACTGAGGCACTGACGCAGCGTTTGCCGAGTGATAAGCAGTACTAGTACTTCCAAACTGACCTTGAGTGGCTTGCATGGCCGCCGGTACAGCTTGTCCACCAGCTGGAGCGATCAGTCGCTGCGATTCAAACATCTCGCGTACATTTGGGAAGCAGTTGTGGGCGCTGGAAACCGGCGGCTCGCTGCCCGGGTAGCTCGAAGAAGAGTACCACTGTCCCGCTCTAGCCGCTGGTTCGTAGTCCGCTGCGTATTGCTGGCGGTGTACTTGCACCTCTTCTACGTGCTGGCTCTGTGTAGCTTGCTGATTGTAGTGGCTCAAATGAGGTGAGTATCGGCCATGGACAACAGGAGGGTGCTCGGGACTCATCGGAGGCTCATAGCGGTGAACGTAAGCCCTGCCATTGGGCGTGTTTGAGCTGGCGTAGGAAGGAGAGTGACACACTGCGTACGGTGTGCTGGAGTAGCTGCCACTGCCTTGTTGCCCGTTTTGTGGATAGGAGGGGTAGTTCAACCCGTATGCGTTCTCGTAAATTGTGCACGGTGGAACTGTGGGGAAAGACGGCGGCGTCGGAGCGTGAGGATGTTCACCGCTGATATCATTAGAAGAACTACTTGATGCAAGCTCACCCTCCTCAGAGCTTACCATGCACTCTCGTTTGCAGGACGGTGGGCTGGCCTTTGAGGCGGCAGGCGTCACTTTACCCTCTGATTTTGAAGCTGACTCGAGTGATTCTGCCCGAGCGGTCTGCGTGCTAGCTGACAGCGTTTCACGCTCCTTAGTCTTTTCTTGTGGAGCGGAAGTTGTTGTTGAGTTTTCAGAGCTTGTTGTCTTTGTGTCGGCGGAAGTGCTATGCTCCTTTTTGTCTTGATTCTCGGCGCTGTTGCTGCTTTCTGATGTTGCCTTGTCCTTCTTCCTAAAGCGCTTTCGTCTTCGCAGGTAGCTTCCATTCTCGAACATGTTCAAACTTTCGGGATCCAGACTCCAGAAGCTTCCCTTGCCAGGCTTCTTATCATCTCTCGGCACTTTTACGAAGCACTCGTTGAGGGAGAGATTATGTCGAATAGAGTTCTGCCAGCCTTGTTTATTCTCCCTATAATACGGAAATCTGTCCATGATAAATTGATATATTCCGCTAAGTGTTATTTTCTTCTCTGGCGCGCTTTGGATAGCCATAGCAATCAGCGCGATGTAGGAATACGGCGGCTTGACCATCTCGTGTCTCTGATGCGGCACATGTTGAGTGCGTGGAATAGGAGGATAAAGACGATCTTGCCTCGCTTGATACTGTCCGTGTGCGGGATAAACGGGAAAATGAACTGAAGAGTAAGGAGACGCGCCGGGTCGATAAAATTCGTAGCCTTGATTTCCGTACATAGGAGCGATCATGTTGTTGTTTGCGGCAGGCGAGTTGGCGGGATAAGGATACATGGACATCACGACTCAAAACTATGCCCGCTTTGAACTTGGACGTAAATGATTTGATAAAAGCGTCCCTTGCATGCACTTTGATTGATATCTGTTCTTTGCACGAGTCACGCGCACTAGACACACTATAATAAGATGTAAATTCGTTTGTCACCTCTTGATCGAATTACACCAGTTATGTACCTTGTCGGTTATGCAATTTTTTTACTGCATCGATTTAGCCAATCGCAGGGAGCGCTACTATCTGAAGGCCACACACAGTCAACTACTCCATTAGCTGAACAGAGCTGCCGTTTCATTGCCCATTTACGTTTTTAACCAATTGCATTATTTCTGCTGTCAACACCATTTCAACAAGTAGCAATTGTTCAGCTTATGATACGCGCAACCAAAAAGTATTCGCGCGGGGGCGACCTGCCACAAGAGAAGCACTAATTGTTTGTAACGGAGACCTTTACAAAGCGCAAAACCATGCGTGCTATTTCACGCTCAGCGCTTTCACCCGAGACTACGAATCTCAAGAGTTCACACCGCAAATTGGGTTATGAGAACGCTGGTGTTTTTTGTTTGGTTAGGTTTGTCCTGAAATGGGACAATAGGGAACCATCTGGAATTCTGACAAGGACAAAAGTGAATACCCGTAACATGTGGGGTACATCGGTCTTTAATGCCACAAACTGATTCCTTTAGCGAATGTTTGATTAATTACTGTTTCGATTTTACCTTCACAGGATGAATTTACAGGGAAAACCCTGAAAAAACAAGAACTTAAACTATTATTGTCGCTTGATTCGAAAGAAAACAAAGGTGACGAATTCGAGCTTTGTATGTGTCACACCACACTAAAGAACAAAATAGCCGTGAATAAGGCAGACAGAAGATTACTGAGCACCCAGAATTTAATAGACTCATCACAAAATCGGCTTTTGATAGGAACTGAAAATAATCAGAAGCCATGAGACTATCTGACGCAGGACACAATAGGGCGCGCGAGTGAAGAATCTGAGAGGCATGATTCGGCGGTTTTCTGACACTGTCAGTAGGCGTGACCGGCCGAGAGCTTATCTACCGCGATAATGAATAGTAGATTTAGCATAACTCGCAGTCAGCACTCACGGCTCGCTGATTGACTTATGGACGGATTGTCAGATTCTTATCACTCCGTTCGTGTTATTCAGCGCGTGAGTTTTCTAGAGCCATTTAAAACTTGATCTGAAAACTTCACGAGAAACCTGACAAAATAAGAATTTTGGCAGGCTCTTCCATCTCCTTTTTCAACGCGCCTTTCTGGACATAATCTACGATTAAACCGGCCAGAGCGCGTAATTAATAGTTAGCCCATTGCACTTGTAAAGGTCTGAACTAAAAATACGCAACCGAAAATAGCATCCTTTCATCCCCTTACTGCCAAATCCCTTCCCTGACACAAGCCAAATACTCTTAACACACAAAACGTGCGATTTATGATCTCAACTGGGCCGGAAAGAAATGCTGATATTTCTAGACAATAAATTCAACAAGGAATTTCCAAAAAAATCCAGTGGGGGATGTTTCGCAATTTCGTGGAAACCATGCTTCAAGTTTTTCGCGTTTTGCGTCAGCTCCTGCGTAAGTTCACGGCTGGGTTACCATGTCACCAAACGAGATGTTAGTATCAGTATCATGGGGCAACAATTGTCCCTTTTTGACAGCGCACGGAAAGCCACTCGCAATTATCAAAAGTGTTAGCAGCAGACAAAGAAGGTTCAGAGGTCAAGAGCTGTGGTGGCGAAATGCTGCCTGTTTGACAATTTGGATAAGTAAAAGTTTCCTTCCGATGATCGAGTTTTTCCGTTTAACACCTGGCTAACAGTGGCCTTGGTGATGAAGTAAATGAAACTGCTATTCTCATTTTACTAACGATTTCTGCCCCGACGCGTTTTAATAAGGACAGATGAGATATGGGGTGACTTGATTTTAACTCCTATATAACCCTGATTTCCTTTTAAAACCCTCAAAACGGAGGTCAGTGGATAGCCTGCATTTTTCAGATACTTTTGAATTGCTGTCACCGATTTTTTTTCCTTCTTTTTGTTCAAAGCTGGGAAGTTTTAAGAATTGTTTGAAAAAAAAAAATTGTCAGGTGTCATAACGGAGAAAATTGGATTACGTAATTCAATCATTTCGAAAGAACTGAGGGAAAAAAAAAACGAGTAGATACGTTTTGATGTAAATTAAACGGAGGTTTATTTCACTCTTAACTGAATAATCCTGGGGAGTTTATAATTTCTACAAGTTTATAATTTCACCCTTAGTGAAGCGCACAGACAGCTCACCGCTACGAAGAATGTAAGACCAAATGGA
>Ga0126339_10000587_pt1:0-12500 | contig 20848 bp, 15 predicted proteins | sample OrbTmetagenome_2_FD_92532 | JGI IMG/M metagenome (GOLD analysis project Ga0126339, IMG submission 92532) | Coral microbial communities from Petempiche,Puerto Morelos, Mexico - Orbicella T R C metagenome | ecosystem: Host-associated > Invertebrates > Cnidaria > Coral | place...
AAAAGATTTCGCTTACTTGCTTTGCCGTCCGAGACAGCGAACTCCACTTTGTGTATTCTTCTTCGAATGACACAAAGAAAACTACTTTTTTTTCTTCTAAAAATAGACTACTTGCTTTGCCGTCCAAGATAAACTTTTATATATTGTTTACTCTTTTTCGAATGAAACAATATAAGTATTAGTGTATTGAGCTTTTCAAGCAAAGGAAAAAAAGGGAACTACTGCCAACTCTACAGCTTTTGAAGACTGCACCTTCATGGCGTGAAAGCACCGCTTTTCATTCAGCAGTTCCGGACAGTAGCAGAGCCACGAACGCAAGCCCGACAGAAGCAAGAAAGTAAGGCTTAATATCTTTGCCTCCATCCGGTTCCGCTGCGACACATTCATTCAAGCCTTCGATGACTGCAATGTAGTCGTCACCAAGAAACTCCGAGTAGGATTGACCACTAACATCTTTAAGCTCCTCCGTGGAATCCTTGAAGAGGAGATCCTTTTTATCACCGTACTTTGTGGAGTCAAACAAGGCGAAGCTGCCTGAATCGTTGCTGTACAGGTTTGACGCATTTAATAGCAAACGGACGTAGTTGGCCGTGTTGTTGTTCCCCTTGCTCGTCATTACTGCGTGAGATGGAACTTTAGCAAGGTTGCATGCCAAGTGCTGTCCAATTTCTAAAGTTTATTAAGAAGAACGCAATTTACAACAAGTCAAGTCTTCTTTGTTGGAAAAGCTTCATTTAGGTTAGGTAAGATTATCTCTGAGCCAGGTTTTATGTCATCTGAACTGAAATGCCTTAATATTGCTCTGCTGTAAGTGGGTGGGTGGGTGAGAGGATGGGTGGGTGGGTGAGAGGATGGGTGGATGGGTGAGAGGATGGGTCAGCGAGTGATTGAGTTCGTGGGAATGAATAATGAATAATGAATGAATAAATAATTCTGTTGTGATGTTGTCCACAGGGTCTTAAGCTGTTTCATAGTTTTCTTCATATGTTGTTACACATTTTACAGTTATTTTAACTTACCAAGTGCAATAACATTGCCTTAGTAAAATGGCTTACACATTTTGTCTTAAAATACCCTAGAGTGTACAATGCTTAGAGCAGCGAACTATACCCTAGTAACAGTCCCCGGTGTGAAAATAGAATACCTACCCTTTCGCGTTCCATCTTTACACAGATATTGATAGCCTGATTCCATTCCTGGCTTGTTTTCCATCACAGTGGTATGTTTAACAAATGCCACGTCACCAACACCTTCATCCATGCATTTAAAGGCACCACCATAATTAGAGTACTTTCCATCTTTCGTGCATTCGTCCGTGCATAATGCACACAAGGAATCGGGGTTATTTCCTTTGGTATCGTAAGCCGGTAGTTTTACTCCTAATGTAAAGACACAGATATTGCTTTTAGAAAAGAACGTCAGTTTAGCATTTACATGGAAGAAATTTAACAAAGCTTTTGAACGACTAATTAACAATTAGACCCGTAGCCAGGGCGGGTCAACAGCCCATGAGGCGAAACAGAAAAGGCAATAATAAAGTTAGCAAATGCAAGTTGAAGAAATATTTATTTGGGAATAAAACGAAAGAAAGCGTCACGTTCGATTGCGCCAATTTCGCTACTCGAGGACTATTATTAATAGTCCTCTAGTAGCGTAGCCAATTAAGAGGCTGTCTCTGTAAAAACCGACCACTGATTTTACTTGGAAAATTCGATTTTTCTCATAAGCTGGGATTTCGAAGCCCTTACCTAGTCAATCACTAAAATGAGTTTTATTCGATTAAAAATCCTAATTGAACTTTTCTAGGATTGATTGAAGTTCGGTCCACTCGACACAAGTTGCATGCCTGCCGAAACTGGAAAAATAGCACATATTGCCGGCGCTCTAAAAAAATTAATATTCGCTCAAAAGTCCCAATTCGTTTTTTCAACTATAGATATATCATAGCAGTTTGTTTAGCCGTGTTGCAGTTATAATTCAATGTTGTTCCTTCAACGGTTAAAAGAAGATTTTCTACCTGTTAAATCGAGGTTTGAACCAAACACGAAAATAGCTCTACTTTGAAGGCACGTTTTAAAAATGTGGCACCTGTTTGAAACTACTGAACTACATGAATAGAAAGTATAAATGGCCCTTAATTTAAAACAATAATAAAATTTGTCTGCTCACGAGGTTTTCAAAACTAACGACCGCATAAAGTTCAGGAAATTTTGAAAACATTCCAGTAACTAACATACTCGCCTTCGTAAAGTGCTCCGATAAATTCCCGTAAATCTCTTACCTGGCTTCAAGATTAAAGTTTTGGTCCTTTGTCGCGATCCTTGAAACCTAGGTAGCATTAAAACTGCCAGCTTTTCCTTCCAGTGGTAGGTTTGTATACAAGGTGTTTTAGTTCCCAATCTTCCCGCGAGTATCACATACTAACGGGAAGATTGGGAAAACACCTGCTGTAAACACAAAATGGCCGTGGCATTTATCAATCCTTCCTTGGATCCCCGGATCACCGTTTACTGCTCATAGCTGTATGTGTGCCGAGAGTTGTCCAAAAGAGTGCTTCTACAAACCTTTCAAGAGGACTCTACATGATTAAACCGGCTTCGAGGAAAACAATGGTCAGTAATACAAAGAACATCGAAGTATGTGACTGTCACGCTCGACACAGATGAGGAACGCATAAATGTACCTTGTATACAAACATACCGGGAAAAGCTGGCAGTTTTAATGCTACCTAGGTTTCAAGGATCGCGACAAAGGACCAAAACCCTAATCTGGCAGCCAGGTAAGAGATTTATGGGAATTTATCGGAGCACTTTACGAAGGCGACTATGTTAGTTACTGGAATATTTTCAAAATTTCCTGAACTTTATGCGGTCGTTAGTTTTGAAAACCTCGTGAGCAGACAAATTTTATTATTGTTTTAAATCAAGGGCCATTTATACTTTCTATTCATGTAGTTCAGTAGTTTCAAACAGGTGCCACATTTTAAAAAACGTGCCTTCAAAGTAGAGCTATTTTCGTGTTTGGTTCAAGACTCGATTTAGCAGGTAGAAAATCTTCTTTTAACCGTTGAAGGAACAACATCGAATTATAATTGCAACATGGCTAAACAAACTGCTATGATATATCTATAGTTGAAAAAAAGAATTGGGACTTTTGAGCGAATATTAATTTCTTTAGAGCGCCGGCAATGTGTGCTATTTTTCCAGTTTCGGCAGGCATGCAACTTGTGTCGAGCGGACCGAACTTCAATCAATCCTAGAAAAGTTCAATTAGAATTTTTAATCAAATAAAACTCATTTAAGTGATTGACTGCGTAAGGGCTTCGAAATCCCAGCTTATGAGAAAAATCGAATTTTTGAAGTAAAATCAGTGGTCGGTTTTTACAGAGACAGCCTCTTAAAATGCAGGATTTGCATTAGTCCACTAGTTGGGTGAAACTAATTAAGTTTAGCCTTTTAGCGTGCTGAGGATGGGGGAAAGTGAGCAGCAGTCCTTTGGAGGAATAACTACCTAATTTGTACAATAAGACAACTCACTCTCTTAAAATAAATCATGCACCCCAACATTGACTCTGGGCAATTACATACTGTAATATGTTGAATTATTCTCTCATTTTAATTGGTTTTTACTTATGATCTTCTGGAGGACAGACATGTCTCTAGATGGCATCATTAACAATTTTTTTGTTTCTTCATAAAACAAGATGGTTCCAAATTGCTGTGCATCTGCTCAGTAATAGATCACAGAAGACCTCAAAATGTGGTAAGAACACCAGGGCAGGGGTTGCATTAAGGGCCGAGCACCAGGAATATTGATTGGCTATGAGGATGATTTTGCTCAACTGGTGTGACCATCCAGACAAAAGTTTTTCTTATAAAAAAAGTTCAGTTCAAAACGTATAGCCCTCCTGTGAAAACCAGCTGCCCTGGCCTCCTCCTGAGAATGTTAAAGACACTCCTGATCAGTGAGGCACTTGCCTTGGGTGCATCACTCAAGGCTCGTGTGCCACTTTTTTTATTCTTACCATATTTTGACACCCAACAACATGGAATCCATTTGCTAAATTGATTCTCAGCAGACAAAAAAGACTTTAGCCAGACTTAACTTGTACAGCCCAGAGAAGGGTAATATGAGATTACAAGCCTTGTCATGTTGAAACACTTTAGCTTTCACACATTTTGCCCCTACCGACCCCAGTGTTAGGAAGGCAAAACACTTTGAATGGACACGTGAACGCATTTTGCCATTTTCCAACATTGAAAGGGGGTTTTGACACATTCTTATTAGTTGCTATGATGGAAATTTGAAACATCTACATGTGTTTCAACTTCACGTGAAGAGACAATGTACATGTAGCTAAGACTGTGGCCATTTTGGTCTGGAACCAAGTGCATAAACCTTTCAAGAGGGAAATAATGCCTTTGTTATTGTGCAACTTGGCTCATGTTTAGGAAGGGGAATTTAGCTTAGTCCCCAATTAGTGCAACAGTGTTAAATACATGTACCATGACACAAGTTTACTTATTATTTTATTTCTTTTATTTATTAACAACTATGAGATCACCTTGGTGCAGTTTGTTGTTGCTTCTCTACTTTAAGGGGGCCTGGGGAGCGGAAATTACTTTCTTTGGGTCATTACTTTTGAAGGGTTGGTACTTTCAGGTTATGAAAAAAACTTGCAGTTCTATCATTTAACTTTCAGCATTTTGCTACCACTGGAACATTACTATACTTAAGCTGGCCTGCAAACAAGCTCCCAGCAAGGAAGGAAAAAATTTGGCGAGCAAAGCAAGCAGATGAGCATGAAACTTAAGAATTCGGAGAGTGAAGCAATCAGGGTGGGATGGGGGAGCCTGCAGACCTTGTTTTTGATGTGCCTATCTGCCCTTGGTGATTAGCCTGTAACAAATCAGTCAATGAGGTAATTAGAGCCGTCAAGAAGCTGCATTTTCTGAACTTGCAAACAGCTCTAATCAACCCAATCAAACAGCCAGGTCCATGAGTGTCATAATATGGAGTGCAAGTAAGCAACATGTTCATGGCATATTTCAAAGTTTGTCCCTCCAGAGCCAATACTTTGAGAGCTTAACACATATTTTGCAATATTGAAATGAGCCTAAAGAAATTATAAGCACATGGCAAACGATAGAGGTGTCAAACTCTGCAAGGTGATGCAGAAAACAGTGGAAAGTCTGGAAACCATGCCTTTGACCTCTGAAAAGAATAATTTGCTATAGCACAGCCAAACGGCTCCACTCTACTTAAAATTCCTCCACATAACACAGCATAAAGTACCCTTTAGAATGAAATTAAATAATGAAAGGTCAAGGGACCAAAAATTAAAAGAGAATGAAAAATGCACAAATGTCATGAACCAATTAGGAGTCGTGTATGGCGGTCAGCCACATTTTACAAAGATCTGTCAAATATTCATCTCAAAGATGTCAACAATCAACAATTTAACCAATCACATCATGATACCAGATCCTGGTATCATGGAACGGGGGCATCAATAGAATGTCTAAAGGCTCACTAAGTCTTGCTTTGTTTGGGCTCACCAGGAGCCTGTTTGCAGGCTATGTACTAGCTGACTCATGACTAGGTCAGAGGTGAAAATAACAAGGAAGACTTGATCATTACTTACTTGGAACACAGCTTTCCTTGAAATATTTTCCTGCTGCTACATAGGGATTACAGCTAGGATCCGACTTCATGTATTTCTTGGAGAGAAGAGTTCCAACTGGCACATTCCAACCTGCTGTTTTTCCAGCTCCAGTGTGGCATGTTTTCTTGCCTTCCAGCTTGTCAAATTGAATCTCAGTGTTGGTCTTCTTTACAACTGCTACAGCATAGTAGCTCAATGTGCCATAACCATAATCTTCACCGACCACAGGAACCATTCCAAACTCTTTACCTGAAAAATAATGTTGCATATGAGGCTACTCCCCTTCGATGCCATTGTTTGGCTTGTCACATGCAACATTTCTTGTTACTAGAACAATAGCACTGCATGACCTCACATGACAATCCATCTTACACAATGACAATGTAATACTTGTGGTTATGGCTCTGTCAATTCCAAGCCCCTTCATCCCTAACCCCCCACCCCAGCCCCCGCATTTAAAATTTGCCTGGAAAAATGTATTGCAAATGACCCACGGTGGAGCACCAGGAAGACTGAAAATGCCAGACCCATGGGACAAGATCTTTTCTGATTGATGATGGAAGCAATAATTGTTCACAAATGAATGGATTTAATTAACACCTGTAACTATGATTTTTGGAAGCAATACATTCTCCCTTAAAGTACCGTTGAACCTGGCTATTTTGAACTCTCAGGGGAAACGAAAAAACAGCCGATAGTAACTGACTGAAGGGCAAATAGAAGGGAAATGGTTTTGAGTTCGAAATAACGGAGAATTTGAAATAACGGAGTTCAAATTAGTGGGTTCCAACTGTATAACAAAACTTGACAAGAAATGCAACAACTGGCATTCAATTTTGTCTGGGACTTTATGCCCATATTTCTATGCTTGAATTCCAGTGATAAGACAAGTGCATTTGCAGGATCTGCTCTCTATTAAACATTCCAATTAAATAACAACAACAGCCCAGTGCTTCCAAATTGAACATCCTGCCCTGTAAAGCTGTCACATCTCCTTTCCATCAGCTTTTTTTGGTTATTACCAGTAGTCCTACTAAAGCTGTAAATAAAATTTGTATGTATTTTTAAGAACTGAGAGATAACATTGCCTTTAACAATGCCCCAACCCCAATATGACCTTTTATTTTGGAAGTGCCCTACCCTGGGGGAAGGAAACATTGTCAAACGTCAGCTGACACATTCCCTGGTGGGATGAAGGTCGTGGAATTGACAGGGCTATAACAAGAGGACATTTTGACTGTGGAAATTGGAGATGTCCCTAGGAAAATAGTTTCTTTGCCTGATTATGTAGCTTGAGGTAACTGTACCCAGTTAGGTGAACTTAAGCTGAACAACTAACTGAGAACTGAGAATATTAAGACCTGATGTACCACTAGTAAACAAGCATACTATAAGAGTTTTCATGGAGCTCTATAGCAGTTTTTAATTATGGATATTAATATGGATTGAAAAATCTTTTTTTGACCAAATTTCACATTTAGCAGTAATCAGGGATTTGTAGGTGTGTTTGAATGTTTATCACTGGAATTACAGTTGCCTAACCATAGTACACACCATGTTCAGGTTCTGGTAGCTCTAATAACTGGCTTTTGTTCACTTCAGGAGTGGTAAGCAACTCCCTGATCAAACTTTGTTGTATTACACCTATATGTCGTATAAACTTCTCAAAAAAAAACATTGCAATATAAACCTCAAAAAATGATTGAGATTGCACCAAGCGAGAAATTACTCACTCACAGAGAGTTTATTCAGTTTGTGTTTGTTACTACAATAGGTCAGAGTAAACTGACTCACATTCTCATCATTCATTTTGATCAACTGTGTTTGTACATTATAGGATCAACTTTCCCAGGTAAAACTCCCAATGAGATAAGCCAATGTTTGGGTAGCACCTGTGTACTGCACGATTTGCCAGTACATTCGTAACTGAGCTTTCTCCAGGTGGTGTACAGATGTACAAATACTGATGAAACAAACACACATTAAATTATTACTGCAACAGAGAGTGAAAAGCAAACATTTCTTGGTTGTGTGTTCTTTTTCTTGCAAACTCACTCGTCATAACTGAGCTGTATTAAAGTTTTCCCCTTGAATTCCCTGGCAATATATTTACCCAAGCAAAATTACACTGCATCCATGTTGCAGGTGATGGATGGTTGCAACACCTAGCAAACATGTAACTACAATAATTAGTAACACTTGACAATATTCTTTTACTCCTATTTCAAACAGCTATTGAGTTTTACCTGCTTTATATACATCTCCACCATCCAGGGTGATCAAATCTGCCTTTCCGTTTTTGATTTTTTCCATGCATTCAACAGCATTTTCGGCCTGCACGCATCCAGGTATGGTAGTATTATCTATTTTCATCAACTCAACTTTAAAGTCATTGCATTTGGCTTGTTCTTCATTAGATGTTGTGCACCATCTCATTGGAAAAGTGTGCTTATGCCCATGCCCATGCCCTAACAACAAACAAACAAACAATCAAAACATTATAAACATTAATATTTTTATATGGTGACCCTTGGGAAATTCACTAGTATCTGCCTAATACAGAGCATCTGCTCTAAACAGGTTCAGCAACAATAGTTTATTATTAACCCTTTTGTAATGCAGTGTTACACAGTGTAGATCAAAGACTGCTCATAGCACAATGTCCAGTCAGTCAACACATCAATCTGTAATTATCTACTGAGCTTTAAAATGGCATTGCTGAATAATGTTAAAGGAGTCTGAGCTGAGCTTTTAGAAGTAAAAAGCCCTTGAAGTGTCTGCTTATTGCAGGTTCTGTGCAACAAAATGGCTTAATATTGGTGTCTGTGTCCAGACAGAGGTGTCTGCTGAATGTAGGTTTATTTTACAGTAAATGTGGGAAGAAAGTTTAGGGAATCAAGCAGGCGTCCACTTAATAGAGGGTGTCCACTTAATATGGGGTCTGCTTGATACAGATTTTCACTGTAAACCAAAATCTGGCTATACAAGACTCTGGTTAAACCATTCTCGATGCATGGTTGTGAGACATGGAAGATGAACAAAAGTGACGAAAATAAGATCATTGAGTGATCTTCCAAAACAGATGTGCTCTAAAGACAAATACTTAAAATACGCTGGCGGGACAGAATCGCCAACAAAGTCAACAAAGAAGTAATGGAGATGGCTGAGATGGAAAACTTCAGCGAGGATGTCAGAAGAAGAAGGTGGAGGTTAATTGGACACATTATGAGGAAAGGATAGGTCAATAACCGTAGGACTGCACAATGATGTAGGCAACAGAAGGGTACTGGAGCAAGTTATCCACTGCAGCGGCCAACAGAGCTGGTTGACGACAGAGTGTTGAGGCCTTATGCGTCACTTGAAATGAAGAAGTTAGGTGAAGGTGAAGGTGCATGGTGATTGGCTTCCTCACTAGGCAAGATGGTCAGGGTTCTCATTAAGTGCCGGCTGCCAGCTAAAAAACTGGCTTTACTTTTTGTGAAATAATATGTGACTGAACCTTGATTGTCTTTGTCTTAAGACAGTCAAGGCTGTAGCTAAGGAGGGGCCAGGGGGTGATGTATGTTTTCAATTGTGCTACTGTGCTGTTAAGGATAAAGAATAAGAAAACACCTTTGTAATTCCCTTAATATTCTTGGTGTTTTGACCTTTTTCAATTTTTATTTTAATAAAATATCTCCAAGGGAATGTGTAAAATTTCAGAGGCACAACATTTCTGTTGTTGTACAATTGTATCAGTCTGATTTTTAACGCTTTTTCAGAGGCTTGTCCCCTTCTGCACTCAAATCAGTGTCAGCCATCTACTTCATGAAACTAGCCTTCTACTCCCAAAATTAATGAAACCCCTGGATGGTGCTTTATCTTGCACACTTGGGTAGCCCGCTGTTTGTCGCAAGAAAGTTTTTTTTTAAATAAATGGCCTAGTTCCTTGTTCTCTGTGTTTTCTGTGTGACCTTGATGCAGAACTAGGTCAATATCCAGCATTATAATCCAAATATTTTCACTTGCGAGCAATTGGTCTAAACGCCTCACGTGACAGAACATTCCCCAATTTTCAAAACTGCACATGTTGTAAAAAATATTTGAAGGATAATGAACACAATAGCCTCCATTTGACTTTGAAAATATGTTCGGATATTTGTCCTTGGACATTATCTGTTCCTCAAAGCTTGCAGTTTTCCTCGAGCTACGCTCTCGGGAAAACTGTTCACTTCTCGGAACAGATAATGTCTGCAGACAAATATCCGAGCATATTTTCGTGCCAAATGGAGGCTATTGTTTATATATCTTCACCTCACGCTTGGTCAATAACCTATATATGTACATCAAGTGCCTCACTAAACTTGGTAAAGGTCCATAAAGTCTGCATATGACCTTGTGGCCCATCAGGCTGAAGCTCATTTGGGCTGCTGTCATATGAAGGGACTAGGAGCTCGAGGTATATCTACTCCCCACTAGATAGGATCTTTGTCCATCGCAGGGTTACCTCAAGCATTAAATTTGCTGGTACCCATTTAGACACTTGGGTGGAGAGAGGTACTGAGAGGGTAAAGCAACTTGCTCAAGAACACACTACAATGTCCATGGCTAGGGCTCAAACCCAGACCATTTGATCTGAAGTTGAACACATCAACCATGAGACCTGACTGCACCTCCCACTAAGCTTGGTACAGAGATTTTTGTCTTCTGTGATACACAAGGGGCTTAGCACCCCTTGGCATATCATTACTACAGAAGACTGGTTCCTTCATGTCCTAACAAAGCTTGCCTTTTCAGTTTACACTGATTGCATGAGACCAGAGTAAACAAAGAAATTAATTTTGTGGTTGTGCCCAATTTTCATCAACTTCAGTTACATGAGAACAGATTCTTGTAAGAATTCGACAGTTTATAACATTTACAATTAATGTGTGGTACATTTGGTTTGTATGGTTTGTATAGTTTGTTTGGAGCAAAACTGTGTTCGGATCCTTTCTTTCGTTTCATACATTTCTATGAATCAAGCATTCACATAATTTTTATGGTTTTGTTCATATCCTTCATATAATATAAAGAACTATACAAATGCTTCTTTACTTCTTTATTGTGCTGAAAAGGGCTGGCTTATCAGTGTAATTTACATGTAACAGAATGCAATGTTATCCACCATATCGGATAAATAAAAACCATGTGAACAGTGTGTTTGATTCACAAAATTCTCAAAGAACTTGTAAACAATTTTATTTTGTTATTGACTTGGCATTTTTGGTTTCCCTAAATTCTAGAAGATTAATTTTATTGCCATTGAAAAGCAAATTTAATTCACAAAACTTCTTTTATACAAAAGAAATTAGCACTGACAACTTTTGATTTGGAAACCACTTTGAATTTTGTTGGTTTCTATCGAGACTAGTGTCTACTTCGCAGCCGAGTAGGAAAAATGAAAGGTAAGCTTCTACTACTTATCCTTTCCTTAAATTGTATCAATCAAATCCTTTATTTATGGAAATTTTTTAGTTAATGATACATTTATTTCGGGTTTACCACAGGGTTTATTGTAACGCTTATTTGTCGTGTTGACTTGTACAAACTTGTGATCTTGGCACGAACGTGACAAGGTTCAATCTGGATATTTTTGCCTTTTTGAGAATGCTCAATTGCCAGTTGTCCCCCGATGTGAATTAAAGTATACTTTTATTAACTTTTCAGTTTTATTCATCTTCCATGCAATCTTGGGATCTTAAATGCTTAAAAGTGGGGTTTGTCGAACAATTCTCCGATACTGTCATCTTATCTTTGCCAAGATCTATGATCTTCCCCCTGATGTGAGAGAGAATGCCTGATCGAAGGTTACGGGGAAATTCTCAGGTCAACTCGGAGTTACTTTAGGTCGTTAGTAGCAAGCAAATTTCATGATTTTTTTCATGAATCTTGACAATCTAGCAGTTACAAAATATTGTAAAATGCATGCTTTCTAATTTGTTTCAAATGTAAACATTCAGCAGTTAATTTTTGCATCGAACAAGGTCAACATTGGTAGTCTATTTTTACCCACACCATACGAACGATACTATTCCCACGTTTGCTAAAAAAGCTTTTCAAATGATTCACATGTTGGACACACAAACGCTCCAAACCATATGCACCATACGCACAATCCGCGCGTTGTAAACCAAAAGTTAATCATCCCGCAAATAATCACAACAAATTTAATGCATGTAATGCTGGATTTGCCATCCTCACATGGGATAATTATTCATGTTTAAAATTGGAGGAATAGAATGTCCAGTCTATGTGCACTTTAAAAAAGTGAGGTATTAGCATGAAATTGTAGTTTACGTCGGTTATTTTCTTGGCTTTTTTTACTGGATGCATACTGTAAAATGTGCATTTTAATGTGAGGTAATTTTTCATTTCTTCATTAGACGAACCTTAATTTCTTTTTTATATCTCTTTATTCATAAATGGGATGCATATAGATTGCAGTTTTTATTGCTGTTTTCAAAATTTTCAATCTATCACTGGCTTTTCTAGCATTATGTTTTTTGTGGTGACAGGCAATAGCATGCGCTAAGCCAAGGGTATCAATATCTGTTATTGTCTCCTTTTTATTTGAACTCTATTTGTCATATCTGGAAGACATGTTAAAGGCCCATTAACCAATCTTTTCGAGCCATTGCTAAGGAAAATTTATTCTCATATAACCTCATCATTTTTAGTTACTTCAGAGTTATTTCATGTGTTTAACTTTTTCATGATCAGTAACACTAGTGATGTTGTCATCAGGCCACGCCCATCGTCATGTGACTAATACTGAAAAAACGCAAAGGCTCCCAGGCAAATTACTTTTTCAGGA
>Ga0126339_10000587_pt1:15000-20848 | contig 20848 bp, 15 predicted proteins | sample OrbTmetagenome_2_FD_92532 | JGI IMG/M metagenome (GOLD analysis project Ga0126339, IMG submission 92532) | Coral microbial communities from Petempiche,Puerto Morelos, Mexico - Orbicella T R C metagenome | ecosystem: Host-associated > Invertebrates > Cnidaria > Coral | place...
TCGACTGCCTAGCACGAGACTACATCTTCCGTGATCATTCTTTTCGACCCTGGGGCCTGTTTCTCGAAAGCTCCGGAAACTTTTCGGACCCGCAAAGCTATTTTTAATTAATCTGTATCTAAAAACAGAGAGGTGTATACGCCTGAAACTTCTTGAATGAAGGGAACTTCTGGTCATATGAAGAATATGTATTAAATAAAACAGCTCTGTTATCATAAGGTTTGAGATTTTGCTACCCGCAGCTTTCGTGGTGCGAAAACTTTCCGGGACCTTCGAGAAACGGGCCACTGGTATAATCCATCACATAATCAGCATTGTACAGAGTCATCATAGCAATGAATAATCAACCCCCTGTCGAAAAGTCAGTGTATATTGACTCTATCTATCTAAGCTCCCGGGCTGGGTTAACTAAGCTAAAAACAACCACAATGATTCGTCGCATTTCTTGTTTACACGGTTAAAATGAGTTGTCAAGCACTTTATTTTGCGTGAGTTCGACTGCTGCGTCACAAAAACCACACAAAAGAAGCAATCTGGAAAACGGGTGTGCCACACGGACGACATGTCTCGACGAAATACAATCGAATCGTTAAGATTTAACATTCATACAAAGTTTGAGGGCAATTTTATTTTTGACCAAACATCAACCAACATGCAAACATTTGCTCGTCACAACCGAACAAAACCAAGTTGCGTCTTTTTCAGCCCCCGGGCTTCAGCCATCAACATACCTTTACAATATTTCCGCCAAAACGAAGTTTCGAAGATCTGAACACGGGGTTGGCTTCCAGTGAAACATTAAATATGGCATGTACATTGTTGCTGCATGTACGCTTACATATTTCCGTTACATACTGATTGGAAGGATTGATACCTGTCTAAGTAGCTGTGGATCCACGAGGCGATACCCGAGTGCAAACTACGCAAGTTATGCGGCGATTTTGCATTTCAAATCATACCACTGTAGCTAACAAACCACTTCGTTGTACTATATTAAACTTCCAAACTTCGACTTACCAAACAGAAACACAAGAGCGCTGAGAACAGTGAGAGATACCGCCATATTGAACACACCGCAGAGGAGATCAAACTGGAGTGATTCGATATTAGTTTGCGAACGCGCTAGTCAAACTAAAACTGACGCAACATAAAGTGTCAATGTGATTGACATCCAGCAGTGGGAACAAAGGTCCGTACATACCGCGCTGAAACGTCAGCATCGTCTCCTTGTTTTTGTTCAGTCAGAAGGAAAATGAGACGCTAACAATTGCGTTCTGACCGAACGCTTTCAGCTTGGAACAGGCTCGCTAGTGGAGGATGGGAGAAAAGACGGGATAAAAGGAGGAGAGGGAGATGGGGACGACGCCCCAACCCCACCCCATTCGACGCCGCGGAAATACGTTTTTTGACGTCACAGTAACTGGTCAGTGGTCATCACCATCAAGCTGTGCTGTCTTTCGATCGATCAGTTCTCCGAGTTCGGTATTTTGCTTCGTGTTAAGGTCGAATATCCTTGATACTTCTCGTTATCGGTGAGTTTGGCGCCCTTAAATGGGTATTAATACTCAATCAATGTTCGTAATGAATAGCGGTACAGGGGAGTCATTTTGTGTGGAGTAATGTGCAGTTTGCTGACTCGAGCCAGCTCGAGCGGACGAAGCGTGGATCGTGTTGCTTGAGCAGCCCTCGCCTCAGAATTGTCAGAAACAACGATGGGTATCCAGCAAAGCAGAAGATTGGTCCTGTATGCAGCTTTCGCAAGGATTTTGATCCACGCTTCGTCCGCTCGGGTATCCGGTCGTTTCGCCAATGTCTCGTTCGCCAACGTTTTAAATAAAAGTTTACCTTCACTTGTGTGTGTTGTCATTTATTTCATTCCCTTACCTAGAGTTATTTTCCATCCAAGACCACCTCATTATTTACGACGACAGTTCTCTGCTACGCTACCCCTCCCATTAAGATTTCTTTTTTTATGAACACTAACGGGGGGAGGAAGCGTAACTGATTTATAGCAATCAATACAGCTTGAATGTTACTAAAACTACGAGTCAAAAGTCCTCAGTAAAAATCTAAACAGTATTCAGCATTCATTTATCCCGCGCGTGTGTGCAATTAACCTTTCTTTTCCTGTTTGAAAAAAAAAATCAAAAGTTTCGCTACTGTTTAGAATATGTGAAAAAGTCACAAGTCAACGGACCAGCTCGTGCGAACTAGAACTTCTCTGTAAATAGGATAAATTGGTTTCAGATAAATATAGGTTTCAATCAGGTTTTGTAAATAGGTTTCATAGGTTTTTGTGCTTGTAAATTGATACTATATATTGTAATAAAATTGCTGTTATGTACTTGACGTTCCATTTTATTTCTAACTCGTTTATAACGCTGGAAAATGAAAACAAACTCTGTTTGCTTCTGAGAAAAAGGAAAAGATATAATGTTAATATACATCGTAATGCATTATCAGCGAATTGGTGCGGTAGTTGCAAAACTTTTGGAAGCCATCGGACTTTGGTATTCAACAGTCGATTTTCACCGTGAAAATTACCGCGATGCAGTGCTCACGAGCCGGCTTGTGAAACTATCAAAAACATGCAAATTGATCTAAAGCGAAACTGGCAGTGACTTAAAATTTCTTGACCCAAGGATCATCCAAGGATCAGGATTGCATTCCGAACATCAATAAGCAGCCTTTTTTTTCGTTAGTACTAGATATCTGACGTTGGTGAATTGACCAGTAGGACGTTGGCGAAGCGACTTAGGACGTTGGCGAATCGACCTAAGACGTCGGGGATTGGATAGGGGAATGATGTGAAACCGAGTGAGAACCAATTTTTGCGTCTTCTGATATTTTCTTGCGCTTTTTGCGGATTCCACTCTCACGGAATTGCTATGCAAAGCAAAATTGTTCTACACTGTCTCAACGGACATCACCATTTATATATGTTCTTGCTTTAGCGCAGGTTTTGTTAATTCATCATTTACACTAAATATGATACAAATTAAATTTTAATTTTCTTTGTTTTTATTCGTTTACATATATCTACGTAGTTTAAAATTTTATAATGACTTATTAGGCAGTGTCCACACTACGCTGAAGGAACTTGAAAACGCAGCTTTATTTCTACGGTTAGGCCTACCGTCCACACTAATCCGTCACGAAAACGAACGCTCTTCAAACCGGAGGAATTTGAAAACGCCGGTTTTTCGTATGGACTGTAAACATTTTGAAAAGGGAGTTTTTCGAAAATGATGGCGTCACGATAATCATGTGATTTCCCTCCCAGTTTTCCTCAAACACAAATCCAAATTGACCGTAAAATTCCTCCGGCGTTCTGATAGCCTGCGTCGCAGACGGAAATTGTAGCCCTCGGTAGGTTGGGTGAGCGACGCTGGCTAGCGTAGTGTGGACGGAAGACATTAGATGCGTTTTCAGAGTGAAACCTCCGTTTTCAAATTCCTCCGACGTAGTGTGATCTGATAGGGCCTTATCGTTATTTGTACAGCTTCAGAAAAAAAAGTTCGTGCCATTTCTTCTGTTGTTATCATTCGCGGTCCGGGATCATTTGCGGCGCTGTGCACAGATCACAATAGGCAAGTACGGACGGAACATTGACTTTTTTTCTTTTGTTTTTTCTGTAAAAAACAGAATTAGAAGGCGGCTAAATATAGTGTAGAAACATTCTAGAACGTGTGACATGTTGACCCCAGCATCCTGAGATATTTATAAAGAAGTCATTTAAATTGTGGACTTCGGAATGTGGCCAGATCATATAACGCTTCACTAATCACATTTTGTAAGACTTTTAGCACTTTCAGTTTCGTTTGTTGACCATTTGGGAGAGGAGTGTTACCAAACGAGGGGAGTAAAACACAGAATTCCTGAGATGTTCTTAGATTTCATACAGGGCGATTGTAAGTATATAACTTACATGTCTCGCTTTCTTTGTAAACGCTGTAAATTACGTTTTGCTAAGCTTGCAGATTCAGTTAACCGTGACACGAATTGAAACAATTCAAGCGTGGAAAGGAGTGTCGGGCGCTATTATAAGTCGATGGATAAGTGCTTTGTAATCAGAACGAGAAATTCGAAATCTTTGAATTCTAGTAGATTACCGTATTGGAATTTGATTTTCACGTCTAAAGATAGTTTGGTCAGAAAATTGCCAACTGTAGAAACTGTAGCCTTTGGCAATTGCGAAACTCCTAATGCAAGGTCACATTTTCCGACTATTCGGTACCGTCTGGTTGGTGATTTCACGAAAAGCAAGCAAACCGAAGAAAACGCCGGCGTTATAACTTACTACAGCAAATGTTTTATAGTCAAACAGCAGGCAGAAGTACATATGGTTGTACTTCATTGGTTTTGCTTCTACAATGATGTGATACACAAATTCTCCTTACGGGATTGACAGGTATCTCTTACAGTCCAAATTGGGAGAATTTGTTTTATCGTCGACAAATTTCCTTGGCGTCAATTTCCTTGCCTCTTTCGATTGCACGCTCGAGTTTGCATTGTTCTCGTGGGGAAAAATAAGATCTGCTCCTGTCTGATCGCTGTAAGGTACAAAAAAGGCTGCGAAATTTGTTTAATACAAAAGGTTTACACAATTCTTATAAAGTCAACATTCTTCAACTGAAAGTTTACATATTATCGCCGAGAAAAACAATTCCAATCCAACCCATACCATTTTTTCCGCTCAACAAAAAGCACTAAAGCACTGAAAATAAAATAATAATTATAAAAAAAGAAACCAGTTGGAAAAGGGAGATATAATAGGGAAATAGACTTGTTGTGACAGGACTCTAAATTAACAAAAGGAAATTCTAGGTGTTTAGGAAGTCTTAGTTGACCTTTTGTGTTTTTCCCGTCTTGTGCTCACCTCGTGATTTCTAATAGCCACCATTCTGAATGTGTCAGGAGATAAGATAACTGTCATTTTCAATTGTTCTTTTGAGCAAAACTGTGAGAACTTTGCGGAGATTTTGGAAGTCCATGAGATGTATATTACAGTTCTGTCTGGAACTGTTATTGCCCACTGAAACACTTCATTTCCTTTTTCGATTCGTCAATGTTGTTTAGGAAATTCAAAGATTTTGTTTTGGTGTGGGTTTCAAAATACGCTTATACAGCGACAAGATACAAACCTGACAGACCCTTATAACTAAACACAAATTTGTTTCAGGAAATTTAAATCACACCCACAGGATTCAAATAAGGCAGTTATTAAGGAAAATCACTTTTTCTAAACATTAACAATGGGAAACGATTCTCGGAGTACAAGTGAATGTTTTATCTACTGAAGGGAAATTCTAGATGACTTGTAAGTTGCCCCTTTTGATCCCGTCCGGTATTTGTTTCACTTTCAACTATTTGCCTGAATATCAACAGGGCCATCGATGGTAGGGTATGTGCGAGAGCGCGTTCGGCTCGTTCTGCTATCGTCAAGTTTTTCTCTTTCCTTATAACCCACTATGGGGGCCTGCCCGTTCACGGGCTTAAGGATGCCCGCATTTATTAGGCGTGAAGACGGTAAGAGTGTAGGTATGTAATCAATACAATTACAACACTTTATTTAGACACGTCACGTCTAAGAGCTGTACAAGCTCGTTCAAAATAGGTACGTGTATTTTGAACACGTTGATAAGTAAAGTTGGTTGATAAGTAAAGTCACATATCAACTGGACTTGTTGGCAATATTAGGAACTCTTTGAACAAAGTTACTGTTATAAGTTAATAAAGATTGTGAATTTTAAGCTCGGTAATGAAATGTGAAGGTGAATTAATCAACATGACACGAGCGTGGGACAAAGAAAAATTCTGAGTCCCCGACAGGAATCGAACCCATGAC
>Ga0126339_10000590_pt1 | contig 20828 bp, 10 predicted proteins | sample OrbTmetagenome_2_FD_92532 | JGI IMG/M metagenome (GOLD analysis project Ga0126339, IMG submission 92532) | Coral microbial communities from Petempiche,Puerto Morelos, Mexico - Orbicella T R C metagenome | ecosystem: Host-associated > Invertebrates > Cnidaria > Coral | place: Petempiche,Puerto...
CAAGGCGAGTGGTTGACACCGAATGAACTGCAATACATCAGCGGACGGGAAACTGCAAAAGACTGGAAAAGAAGTATCCGCTACAAAGGGAAATCTCTTAAAAGTTTGATAGCACGCGGACTGATTAAGGTTCATCCACCTATATGCGACTGCCTGGGCTGCAGGATTTCGTCGCCTGTGGTAAGGGATTATCTCGACTGTATTTATACAAGGGTAGGCTTAGATATTACAATGTGCTTTAGTTTAAATTTTCTGTGGCTTGCCCGGTAAAATTTGCTAACAATACACTGTTGTTTCATACGCGTGCACAGGTGAGATTTATTCCTAGACTCGCATGATATTCTCTTTGTTTATTGATTTAGGTTATGTCTAGTAAGACCGGAGACTGAAGCTAGCCAAAGTCTTTTTAGGCTAGCTCCAATGTACTCCAATATCTTGCCCACCCATTAACGGGTTGAAAAAAAATTATCCTTACCCTTACCAGAGAGCTCTCAGTTGACTCATTACCCGGGATTTGTATGTTGGAGCAAATAACCCTAGAAAAAAACCCAATAACAATCTGCAAACACTAAAGTTAAGACGATTATGTCTTCTAGACGAGTTCAAAGAAACAAAAAATCACCAAAATCGTGGTGTGGGTTGCGTTTTGACATTTTGTAAAAGAACACAGGCTTCGCTAGATCTGTTTGCGGATGCTCTCGAAGCTGACGGAGGAGGCGGTGCGAAGTGGTGATAAAATTGACAGCTTAGAAGTAACAATAGCTCTTGAAATTGTTTCGCACTTTAGGGATGGTTCGGGGGGTTTAAAAAACGGCAAAACCCAGGTTTGACATCACACGTACGAAAACAACACCCGCTCAATTTTGTGCAACAAAAATAATTCTTTCACCGCTGGAGGTAGGTTTTGCAAGTAAGTTCTGCTGCAAATGTCGGGTAGTGAGTTGTTAATGCTTTCTATTGTTCCATTGTTGACTCACAATTCAACATGACCTGAACATGTTGATTATTATATTGACGTTGTGGACAAGATATTTTAATCGCAGAATTTTAATGACCGACGTTTTCGACCTTTCTCGACGGAGCGTGCATAAAAATGGCAGATTTCTGTCACTTAATGGTTAAACTGTTTCCGAATTTGGCACGCTTCGAGCTATTATATAATTTGGGTTGAAATTATTGTTCAGAAAGGAGCAAAAGCCCGCCTACTTTTGGCAAATGAGGAGCCTTACCAGGAGCCTGACAATGCCCTTGGCTTCGCACGAATCAAGTCATTTCCGGCCAAAAAGAGAAAACGAATAGATATGACAAAGAAATGACATGTGAAGTTTTCTATCTCCGGCGGCCGAGGGTCAGTCGCTCCAACATCAGGTGATAACACTCGTGGATCCTCGACGATTACTGGAAACACAATTCAATTGCTGAATATTGCGTGCAAATATCAATATTTTCAAAGTTGCCACCTGCACTCTTTTTGTGGCAGAAATGAAGGTTATGTCTTTTTTTGGACGACCTCAGTTGACAGCAACTTCCGAATGTTCCGTACTGTTAAAACAAAACTCAAAGGAAGTCAAAAATCCTATGAGTGGTTTGCATAGCTTTTAATTAATAAAGTTTACATCCCACAGGTCAAATGTCAGCATCTAACACGGGTTTACTTGAGTAGCCTTTGTGCGTTCGAAGGCGCCGTGCACATTTTATCACGTACACAGTCGCTGACATTTTTTTTTTCGTTGTATAATTCCAGACGTGGTGGGCTGTAAAAGCGAAAGCTAATGGAATTTTTATTGGCGTAGAGCCCTATTAAGACTCTTTTAACGCTTTTTAAGGTTAATCCTTCGTTTCACTGGCCTCTTCAGTTTGTGGGCATGTCCTTTGGTACAACTGGGCGAAGCCCAGAATTGAAGATTGAAATAAGTTCGAGACTTTGCTCGTACAATCTTTTCAGTTAGTACTTCATGTAACGCAGACTACGTGGCTTATCTCGTGTTTATTCCGCTAATATTATAAACACTGTGGCAACCTAGGATGTTTATAGAAGTAAGTATTTAAGTCGAACCTATATTTTCGCAACATGCACCGGGTGCAGGACCCAACGGCTAAAAGACGACCCATATAAGGCGCGCATCTATTATCTCTATCAGAGATTTCCACAAGTTTGTTTAACAACGCTAGACAATAGTGCTTCAAACCCTCACTGCTTTTATTTTCCTGGAAACAGAACCGGGGAAGATTAGCCAGTAAATGCAGTGTTTCCTCTCCGCCCTCTCCGACTAGAAAAAGAAAAGACTCTTCTAAGCCGACTTGGAGGCAAGATGGCTTCGAGCAAGGTTTACAATTTGGTGCCAGACACGGTTCATCTTCTGATATCGACGGCTACATGAACACATCGGCGAGAAATGGTGTCGATTTGAGAGATTCCCCGCATTCAACGTCTTCGACTGCCTCTGAGTGTTCAGAACCTGTAGATGATAGCCCCTTCTCGCCGGTTACAGAGCCGCCGAAACGGGCGAGAAGCTTGTCACCTGAAAACCTGGCTAAAGTGGGCACTATGAAAAGACGGGCAAGTAAGCAAAGCGTAGTTTTATTCTAAAACTTAAAGAACTCCAGTGTTAAGTTTATTTATTCTTTCACCAACTACATGGGGGCTGCCCTGTATGAAGCAAAATATATCTTGTTGTTCCACGACCGCGCAGTCAAAATACTCTCCTTGGTTATTGCGAAAATTTACAAGACAATCTCGTGATGCCATTGTCCGACGGGTTAAAAATGGCCAAAAGAAATTGAGCAATCAAAGGCATACTTGGGCGGATGGTGTTGGAGATTGTAGTGGCGCTAATTTTGGAAACGTGTTTGTAATTCCGAATCAAAGTAATTGATAAAATACTAGGCGATAAATTGAGCATTTAAAAATATGACAATGCTACTATAAGAGAGTCAAAATACTGAAATATCAATTTGAATTGAGGTGTTACTGCTCCTCAAAGTCACTTTTTTGTCTCTGTAACCTCACTTTGATCAAGTCGACAATTTTTGAGCTCGAGGACTAAAAGTTTTTCCAAAGACAGTTCTTTGAAGTAAACTGGGCACTTTGCGGTTTAGATTTAGGTAATTTCTAAACCACGCAATATCGACGCGAGAGGAAATTTTGATTTCGTTATTTTGTTATCTTAAACTCGACAATCCAAAATTCCTGCTTTCATTTTTCTGCGAGGACACCAGAGAATCTTGACGAAGCTTTCATTGAAGAATAAATAAAAAACAAGGTCTCACTTACTATTATTTTTTTTTGCATCAACAACGGTCGTGCAGGCAATCATGCATAATGTCCTGATGAAAAGGTTAATTTTTTTTGCAGAATATCGTATATATTTTAATATCTTGTGATCAAAATGTCAATCAAACAATACAGTTGTGTAAAACTGAGTTCAAGGTCAAACTAAGCAAAGCATAGCGGAGCAGTTCTTTTTCCAAGTGAGTAACAGCTTACAACGCGGTGAAGAATTCTGCAGACTTAGGAAGACTTCGTGTTTACTGCCGGGATCAGTGCCGTTAGTGGAAAGTCGCTTGAGTAAGTTCTGCTAACTGGGCAAAGCTTTTCTCACTGTACAAAGGAAATCAGATATGATCATCACTCAACCACTTCAGTGGCAAAGCATACAGTTAATTCTGCTCTCCCCGTATTTTGATTTTCACGCTCTCCTTTGGAACAGTTTGTTGCCCATGAAGACTCAAAGGGCATTCATTTATGGTTGACTGTTGTTAACTAAAATAGGCAAACTATCAAGGTATTATGGCCAAACTTATGACCTGCTTTTTCCGGCTTCTTGACATCTCTATTCCGTTCTTTTTACGGCTTTACAAGAGCAAAAAAGCTTCTGCATTTCCGTCGTATCAAAACAAACTCACTCACGCATTCCGTTTCGCAATACGCCGACATTGTCTTGTACGGTTGATAAAAAAATTTTAAGACTAGATTGTAAAGCCGGTAAGAAAATACAACTTGAGTGTTGAAATGAAGCTATTTAAGGTCAATTCCATCATTTTTGAACTCTGGTAGTTTTATTTTCATTTATGTTAATGGTTCTTGGCTGACTTAACGGCGGTTGATAGGATTTTACAAACGAAGTTGTTCTTATCATTAGCATGTTGTGTGTAGCGTTCAATTTGGGACCAATTCTTAAATGTGTGAAGAACGGTATAACTGAATTTTTTGCCAGACCAAATCTTTGCTTTGTCAAGTTCTGTGCGCCGATAACTCGCTGTTTTTCTAGAAAACTCCTACAACAGAATTGAAAAAAGTAACACCGCATCTTTAAGTTTGCAAAATTGCGAGATCTTGTGAGTACGTGAGAAAATGCTGTTACCTCGACGATAACGGTTAGATTAGTGACGTCACAGCACGCAAGAGAACTCTCCCGCGAACCATTTATCTTCGCTGCAAGTTTGCAAAGAAATTATACTTTGGATCATCTTTCCGTGCCTCTTTAAGCCGGATTAACGTCGCTCTGCTGGTTGCCAACTTAAAAATCCATTTTCCTGATATACTTTAAGGACGGAAATACGTCCAAGTAACCACTGTGAGGCGAAAAGCTTTAAAACGCATGCATGCAAGCTGTGAACTTTTGCTAATGATTTCATTTTTGAGTTAATTTCCTAAGAAAGGAAGATTTAAGAGAGCGGAGTATAAGGTTCGTGGGGCCGTCCGAAGGACAGGAAAAGCGTGGGATATCGTAGTTGAGTTATTTTCGTGCAATGTTGATATTGCGGGCAAGGTTCAAACAGGACATGATGGATCCCGTGCAAACCATGCAGTCCGCAGGAAATCTCGAATGGAAACCCAATATTCTGCTTCTTATGTTGAGTCGCGTCTGTTTTGCACTCACCGGACGTTTTAATGTTATTTTTTTTTCCGTTTTAATAATGACGTGGGATATGGGATGAACACAGGGAAACTGCCGCATACGCTGGAAATAGACAGGGAAATTAGCGTTTTACAACCATCACTAAGCAGTTTGTAGTTGTCATGGCAACAAATACATCATACTGAAATCACACATAAATGTGATAACTACCATTTTGGATTCTTTTAATTTTCTTTTTGTAAATCTATGTGCGATTCAACGTCGCAATTTTGGTGACCTGTTTTGACTGCCCGCGATATAAATATATCAAGACCATCCAGTAGTCTGTAAATTTCGATATCACACAGACAGATAACTTGATTAAGCGACTGAACTCACACATCACGGTGTACAACACAAAAGCAATCTGTTAACAACGACAAAGTCTGCTCGAGCTCATAAATTGCTAATTTCTCCTTTCAGCGCTTCTATACGACTTGATCGTTCGGGGTTGTTTTCTACAGTTTTTTGCTTTACCGCCGCAAAGTGAAAACAGTACTAGAATTAATTTTTTGCTATGATTCTGGAATAGGGTCGTCAACTGATATTACCTTTATAACCATCGTCGGGGCAATTGGTTATTTCGATTCTTGACTGGGTTAAAAATAAGCACAAACTGGAGGGGGAGGAAATGTTTGTTTTCATAAGATGGAAAGTCAATATGGATGGAAGAATGCGGACATTTATATAAAAGAAAGCGGCAGCCGACGCCCCGTTTTAAATTTGGTTTTAAAACAGCTTTTTCGTAGGATAATTCCATCCGGAATACACCCCTCTGGTAAAATTTAGTAAAGCAAAATCTACTTGACTCTTTTTCCTTAGCCGACCGGTTCCAGTTCGACCCGAGAAGCACGTTCTTCTTTAGGGATGTTCCCTCGGAATATTTAAATTCCTCGGCTGCCGAGGCTTCCAAGCAAGCAAGAAAAGATCTGACGGTTGATTTGGCAAATCACCATCGCTCGCAATCTCAGGAAACTAGCGGATCCCCTGGTGGAGCTCAAGGGGCCCCGGGGAGTAGGAGCGCTTTCAGGGCGGTCCACCAAGGTGAGTCTTTATTTGCTCCAGAGAAATTACTGGAAAAGGAAAGCACTGTTCAATAGCCCTAATTTAAATTGTCAGGTCGCACGCTAGAGCTTAATTCCACACATCCTGTTTTTCTTAAAAGGCAAAACAGTACCACATGAAAATACCGCTCGGTAGCTTTCATTTGAAAGGCCACATACTGGGGTTTTACCTACAGACTTAAAAGGTCGGAGTACCTTGTACAGCATAATAAACAGTACCTCTTGAAAGTACAGCTTAAAAGCTTTCATTTTAGTGGTCACACGCTTGGGTTTGATCCGCTCAGCAATAAACCAGGACCACTTTGTAGAGCTAATGAATAGTACCACAAGGAAAAAGAGCTCAACATCTTATTTGAATGATCACACCTGAATATTTCACCCACGACTTAAAGGTTAGCCTGCGTTGCAGCCGGACGTGTCATAAAATTCCCGATATAGTGGACCATACCCGCGGTTTAGACCGTCTGCGACGCAGGCTACTTCAAAGTTCGAATTGCATCAAGGTCTGAGAGGGTTAAAGTTCTTGATTCAAGACATTAGTTTGCATTGGATTGGCCGCCTGGTGTATTCTTAGGGGAGCAGGGATGGCGCAGTGGTGAGAGCGCTCGCCTCCCACCAACGTGGCCAAGGTTCGGTACCGGCCCGGTGCTATACGTGGGCTGAGTTTGCTGTTGGTTCTCGCCTTGCTCCGAGGGTTTTTCTCCGGGTTCTCCGGTTTTCCTCCCTCCACTAAAGCCAATTCGACCAGGATGGAGGACCCCGGCCGCATGAAAACAGCTGAGGTTGATGTGACTTGCTCGCTAAATATTGCAATTTATTATTTTTTTTTTTAACAGATGCTTTAAATCCTCATAATGAGATGAACCCTGAGAACCATGTTAATGCGGAGGCTCTCCAACGAGAACTTGCTGCACGAGCAGCAAAAAGCTCCAAGCAACAACAACAACAACAACAACAGCAACAACAAAAACCACAGCCGCTAAACTGCCAGCCATTCAACCCGTTTACACAACTTCCCAGCCCCTCCCCTCTAATGAGTCCGTCTCACAACTCGCCCAGACTGTTACCAGATCCCCTGTTGCTGGCTTCGCCTCACGGCCCAAGTATTTACCATCAAGCTTTACGAGCCAACATGCCTGGAGTGCCTTCGGCGCTACACCAGAGTTTAATGCATTACAGACTTTTGACACCTCCGGCCCAACATAACCCTCTTACGCAAAACATTCCTCTCCAATCTTCCTTCATCCAAGCCAATGCAGCTGCCGCGGCAGCCGCTCGTGCCAGTCTTCAGGGTCTCCCGGTCACGCATTCATCTCTAACAATGCATCGCGCGTCACGATCAGCATCTCCCAAGAACATTACCCCGGTCAACGGTCACGTGGACGATAACAAAAACGTTACAAAGGCTCGGACAACGAAAGTGGACGAGGAGAGACACGAGGCGGTAGATAAGGGACATGGGAACGAAAACGAAACTGATAACGAGAGCCGAAACCCCATAGCGACCATCTCCGATCGCGACTGTGGGATCCGAAGAAGCCCCGAGGCTTCTACGGGTTCTAACGAAAGACACAGTCCATTCGCCACACCCAAGGCCTCCCCGAGTGGTGGTAAGGAACCTTCACGTGTATCACCTCATAAGCTAGTGCCTCGTTTTCGACCGGACTCGCACGAGAACGTCTTAGAATGGAGTGTTGATGACGTGTGTCACTTCGTGTCGGCTCTCACAGGCTCACCAGACATTGCGCATGCGTTCAGAGAGGAACACATTGACGGGCATTCATTTGTTTTAATGCAAGAAGATCATTTGTTGACTAGGATGTCAATCAGACTAGGTCCCGCCCTCAAAATCCTGGCGCAGATAAAAAAGCTCACCGAGAATTTAGAAATGGAAGACGGCAGCTCGAATTGAAGGTCGCGTTCAGCTGAGAGAAAGTTAAGGAAATCCTTGCCTGACCTACAAGTCATGTGTTTATGCAACGTTCTGTCAATAGACCTTGCTTCATAGTCTGTCCGCCTGTTTTAACCAACATTTTTTGTGAGGTTTTAAAATGTTTGATCTTGCGCTTGCTTAAATCTTAGTTAATAGAGGGGAATGGCTACGAAGCTTGGTAAACTTTAAAGAAGCAAAGAAAGATGTCAAGATTTATGTTGGAAGGTCCACGACCGTGCACAATCTTTTGTTTGGTTTCATAACTATTTCCCTCTAATAGCCATGCTTAAACTGACATTTGATCCGTCGTTTCATGTACTGTGTTAATCCGTTATCTCGAGCTCTTAAGAGATAAAGGAAAATAATTGGAGTTGTCGGGTGCTCGAGATAACCGTAAGTGAAAAGTAGCGGGAAGTTTGCGATAACCGAGTTCTAGATAGTGAGGTTCTTCAATTACGATACTGAAAAGTGCTGAAAAATGTGAGCCTCTCTATTGGTATTTCCGGGCGACGCAAAGTTCGTAATGGACTGGAGGAATTTTAATCTTAAAAACGTACGAATTGACGTTTAAATCGGAAGGTGTTTTTCCGGCAAGACGTCCCTGGACGTCCTGCATTGCGCACTGTAAGCACATCATTTAGGTGTGGCCTGTAGACTTTCTCGTGAGCGACCATATTCCAGATATGTGAACGAAATTTACACGTGCGTATGAATTAGCCAGTCAGGGAAACTTAAATTACTGCTAAATGCTAACAAGCACTCAGAAGTTTTATACAAACAAAGTTTTGTTGATGAAAAATATCCACTATTTGCTTCAACAACAACTCCGCTTAGCCCAAGACTACGCATAGGGGGGCTCACATGTTTCATCGTCTAACGGGTCTCTAAACGGAGTTTTATTTCACTCTCATTTGCACAATAGCCTTCATAACCTTCTTTTCATCTGCACCCTTAACTGAAGATAAATCAGTATTTTTCTTGACGAAGCAGGACAGACGTTCACAGACTTCAAGTCAGTACGTGCCACAATTTATCGCCATTTCCCGTCAGTTGATAAGCGTGAAGTATTTAAGGAAGTCAAATATCTTACGGTATGGTACTTTTACTCATTGTTATCGTCCGTGGTACGTGATTGTGGTTCGTGGCAACCTCGCAGACTTCATCCATTATCGCCGCGTGAATGTGCGGGAAATTCCACCCACGGTCTTATGATTTCCGTCGTCTGTCATCACAATGGAGCCGTACGTGCAGACAACACACATCAATGTAGCTAAATTTTGCATGCTATCTGCGTGATGTGGTTACACAGCTACTTTGATTACAAATCATTATGGCTGCAAACAGTTGTCAGTTTAGCCCCAGAAACTGTAGACTTTGCCTTTTCGGGCTGAAAGCCACAGACTAGGAGCGAGCTTTTTACCGATATAAATTTGTTTTTTTCTGTATTACTAAGCTTTGGCTATGCTTCGAGGACTAGAGTGATTGTAAGGTATCGAGTGCTTAACATTGTGCTTTCGTCATTCATCACGTCAGTGCTTTCTAAGGAGATGTAACTATTTTAGGTGTGCTGAAAACGTGGGGTGTGTTTAAACTTGTGGGGTTAGGTTTTTGTTTGTTGTTTTTATTTGGAAGCTGGTTTTTCTAGTTTTCTTTGGACCAAAGCAAGAATGTGCCGGTGTGATAACTAGAATAGTTTCATGTTTTCTTTGCGTGGTTTATTTTGCTGATTTGCGCATCAAATGCGTGTTAAAGTTGACAGTCAGAGTGGCATTTCTTTTTTTGTTTGACAATCTTTTATTTCAAATAAAAGAGTCGATAAAACATTGTTGAACAGATTCGAAAGCGTTAAAAAACGCATTTTTATTTTTTATATGAAGATCGTTTAAGACAAAAGGGTTGTAAAACACAGTTATACAGCCCTGATGAGTGCGATGTTACGTTAGCTAAAAAGATGTGTGAATTAGAGAAATATTTATAATTTGCTTTATTTCTTGAATTTAATTTCAAATTGATGAAAAAGAAGAAGCGAAAAAAAGACAAAAAAAAAAAAAAAAAGCAACGGGAAAAGCAAGCTTGTCCAGTGTTTTGAGGGGGTTAATGTCATCCCCTATAAGTCTAAGGTTTGTCGTTACCAATGAGCCTTTGTGTTTAAAATCGGTGCAGGTTGCCGTAATTAGAAATTTATGATGTTGATACATTGTTAGTGTAAAAGTGTGTCGATTTGAATAAAAAAAAATCGAAATGTGTCCTTTTTATGTTGCCTTATCCTGTAACTTTTAAGACATATTTAGCGGCACAGTATGTAATATAAGGCATGATCTGTCAGTTCTTATTTAAGAAATTGCGTTTTGTAGTATGAGGCGACAGGGGTTGTTGCAAGGACCCCCTGCACTTAATAAAGTATCCTTCTTCCTTTGTCGAAGATTTTCCTTTGCGCTCTACTCGATTCGGTGTGAAATTTCATCGGCGCCACCGAATGACTTGGGTTTTTTAACGTCAATACACATCTGTACCCCTGGATAGAGAAAGTCTCATTTCTGGAGTAAAATATCTGCATAGGAACAAAGCTCCAACTTGTTGAATCCGCTTGAACGCATCGTAGTCGAAGTATTAGCCATATGAAGATCGATCAACAACAGATAAGAGGTCACGAGGACATGCTGACATGGCGAAACTCTTCTGATCACATGAAGAAACTTTTCGCAAGAAAGTCCCCTTTCCCGCCATAATAAAGAACTTAAGCAAACCACGAAGGCAACAGCACTGAGAACGCAACCAGCACTTGCGTTATAGATCTTTGGCTCATTTCTTTGCCGTCCTCTGCACAACAACAACGTGAAGTAACTAAGTTCTGAGTATTTTGGGGAACGCGAACGGCGGCGGCTCAATTGGAGTTGAACGCTGGCGTTGCATATGTAGCTTGAGCAAGTTCTGAGACCGATAGGCGCACTGAACAGATCTAGACAATTGCGAAATTCGAAGGTAAAATATAAGTTCCTTTTTTTTCTACGCGTCGTACTTGGCGTCCCTATTATATTTGCCAGCGTTCCCTCAGGTGTATCAACCTTCACTGGACACATGTTTTAGTTAAAAATACGCGAATCTGATTGGTTGCATCGCGGTCGACGAGACAATTAGAGGGTGAACTCGAGGTGAATGAATGAGTGAGTCAGACTGATGTTAATTAAAGAATAATGTCGAGTTAACTTCTTTCACCGTTCAGTTCGAGACCATTGAGGCTTTTGTTTGTTTCAGAAAAATTAAGTACAGTATATTTTAAGGGATATTAATCTCTCCAAAATACAACCATTTTTTTCTGAAAATACCACTTTATTATAATTCTTTTGCAAAGCAATATTAATATCTTGGCTGATGTGCGACCAGCAAACTGTAAATATTCACAGTAAATATTAACAGCTTTAACAGTTATGAAAAAAAACTCGCCTCTCAAAAACTACAACAGATAGAAACAGTATTGTCATATATCAAAATAACAACTCTTCTTGCGCAATTTCTTAACCAGTTCGAAACAGCTGGTAACTTTCGCAGAGCAATTTTGGAAAACGGCACACAACTTCAATCAACGCTAAAGGAGCTCAATCGCAGTTTTTTGGCCGCGCACAAAATTACTTTTAAATTGAACGAAACCTGAAAATAGTAGTTTACTAGATAGAAAAACACCTCAGAGATAATAATAATAAACCATGAAGGAACAAGGATGGCTAAGGATGGAGAAGAGTAACACGGATTACAAACGACGACCTTGAAAAACTTAGGCTCAATATTGCCAGATGAGCAAACCGTGACTTCGCTCCTTCAAACTAAATTCATGTCTGCTGACTGTCATTTTCCTTCCCTTCGTTTCGGCTCTTTTCTTCCCTCTCTCAAGAGGTCCAGAACTTCGTTCTCAGGCTCTCTCTCCTGGCAACGAGGTTGAGGATTCTACAAAAATTCTGGTGCTGATGACGTAGGTCTACAGAGATCTATGTGGTACCATGATTGGTCGATCCTCGATTTTGAATTTCCTTGCGTGCTGGTAAAATTACACATGGTCTCTGCTAACTTAAATCAATGCCTTCAATATAGAATTTGTGTAGAATATAATTCATCTTTTGAGCGGAAGAATTGAGCGAGCGGAGAGTGACGCTGTTTATTCAAGTCCACACAAGTTTCTCTTCAAAGAAATGTCACGCAATTAAACGAATTTAATTCATCGGATTCGTCAATACAGCCTTTTCTCGTAGGAATGCAGACCATGGACGCCTCCTTCGACTTGCGCCGAGGGAGATCTCTTCTCAAACTTGAGTTGACCGCTGTACATCATGGATCGTGTTGCAGAGAGGCTCTGTGTGCCCATATCTTGGCAGCCATGTTGCAGGCCCGTGTAGAGGTATGGCACAAAGCTGTGGACACTCCCCTTGTCCGGCACGGTACCCGACACCCCTTGCGCTACTCTCATTCTTTGGCTTTGCACGAAGTAACGACTTTGACTTGATCCGTGTTCGAGGGCGTCCAGTGAGCCCATACCTGAAAGAAAACAAGCCAACTCAATAACTGCAATCTTAGATAGAACTAGTTTACACAAACTGAAAACAAAATGCCTAGATTTTCCGGTTATTCTGACCAAAACGTTGTTAAATGAAAGTTGGTTATTCCCCTCCCCTCTTGGGGGGCGACTTTGTTGTGGTCTGATTGCATCGTAGTCTATACACGGACGTTTTTTATCTTTCTGCGAGTTATTTTTCGTGGAGCGCACGAGCGATGCGAGCGTGAGAGCAGGGCGGAAAGAGGTACTTTTTTCCCAATCAATCCCGCGCAATTAAAATATCGGTAATTTCTTCCAGGGATACAGGAAATAGTTTTGTTAATAGGGGCAATAAGCACTATTCTTTCCGTAGTTGAACTTATCTGCGACGGCCACTTTGGGACGGAATTAATGGCCATTGCACGGGGGTGGCCACTATGGAGCGGTGTATGGATTAGCCCACAGCTGGGACGAAACATTCAGACCGCTTTAGGTTGTTTTTAGTAAGGTTCGACTGCACTAGAATTGAGCTGAGTTTTGGTAGTGCATCACGTATCTACTGGAGGTCTGGAACACAAAAAGCGCCATCGTCTTTCGTGCTTCGTGTGGCCTTATGCAACTAAGCTAATGAGATAACAGGTTTAGCAGCAAGATTTTAAAACCGGACATGTTAATCTGAGTCAATTCCAGCTGCTTGTGTGATTATATCGTGTTTGCAAAGGATGCCAGCTATCTGCGGGAGCCTTAGCGAAATAGCTTTCACCTAGAGTTTGCTTAATACCCTTTCACAGGAAATTAACACTTCTGCTCATTAATTAACGAATTTTAGAGACAAATGGAAGAGCAAAATCGCGAATGGCGCACTGATAACACTTTCTGTGCTGGAAATAGGAAATATATTAGCGAGATAGCAGAGATACACATCAAAATGTTCAGAACTGAACAAGATGAAGTCCGCTCGATGGAGAGGACTGCTTCGAATTTTAGGGCAAAGTAATTGAATTGTTAACGCACGGATCGGATCTTAGTGCGCTGCAAATTCTCGTAAATTTCATCGAAGATTCTTTCCCAAAAGTAAGGTGCTAAACCATTAAATTCGTAGACTTAAAGAAAATGATGTGAAGATTTGGAAACAACTTGAAAAGTGAATCATTTCCAAGTGCACGCACGGGAATGGAAAGCTCTTAGTCAAGGGCTTGAACTGGTCAAGCGTTGAACGGCAAACATATTTTACGACCAACGATACAAATGGTCGTTAGTGCATCATCTTGTGTGCTAATGAACGTGCTAATTCCTTTGTGGCTTTAGCTGAAGCACACGGGGTAAAGACAACAACATTAACCTCGGTCGAGTGGGATTATCAACGAAAAACTCCGGAAATATCTTGCGGCAGAAGGGTCAGTACCCTTCAATCTCAGCGTAACCTATTTAAAAACTATAATTCGATTAATTGCCTTCGTGCAGTGGTACAATAGCTTTTTCGCCCAGAGTAAATAGCTCTCACATTCAATTTTTCTGTCCATTTCTTGATGTATTTTTTGAAGACACTAACAAAGAAAAGCGGCTAACTATTCTCATGGGACTTGAATTACCTTTTAATTCTCTTTCTTGAACTTTTTTTTTTTGTGCAGTTGCTTTATCAAGGAAAAAGACTTGATAAACAAGTTTAATATCAAGAATAGCAAATTTTGCTCCTCATACGGGAGAATAGACTTGTTTTCGTGCAGTGATGTGTTTGTTGAACTTGAATAAACACGGTAATATCATGGCATGTCAAGCCCGCTGAGTCAGGCCGAGTACTCTTGTAATTTTCCAATTATATTTATAATGCGGAAATCCTAATTAAAGTCAAGCTGCAAGTTACTTATTTCTGCTACAGCTTTTATAGCAAGTATGGACTTTTGAAAGCAGGTTAGGACCACAGGCAACCTAATCCTTACCTCGATACTTTTTCAGTCGCACGCCATCCGAGAAAAAGTACTCGCCAGGGGTTTCTGTGGTACCCGCCAGAAGTGAGCCCATCATGACGGTCGAAGCGCCGAGAGCAAGCGCCTTGGTAATGTGACCAACGGATCTGATTCCGCCGTCAGCAACCACAGGTACCCCAAACCTTCGCGCGTACTCCGCGACCCGGAAGACGGCTGTAGCCTGGGGCCGACCGACTGCCATCACCTCTTGTGTGATACAAATTGAACCACTTCCCATTCCCACGCGCAATGCATCTGCGCCCGCGTCTATGAGGTTCTTTGCCTGGGCAGCGGTTACAACATTTCCTGCAATGATCTGCGAAGAAAAAATGGTACGAAAATCACTTAGCTAAGGGACGAACCATTATTTTTCAACCCCGAGGGGGTGGGGGAGGTTGGGCAATTTTCCGGGGGATAAAATTGTTTTGTCATCTTTAGGTTGTGCATGATGTTTTTTGGTAAGCAATAACTTGTGCAAGAATTTTTTTTCCAAACACACCCTAGCTAGTAAAAAGCATTAGCTCGATCTTTTTTTTTTTTGGAAATTGCCCAACTCCACCTGCCCTCCCTAATCGTAACCGCAAGTTAATGTTTTGTGGAGTTAGTCCTAAAAGCTTTACAGGGCGTACTGCTTGGCCTTTGGAACACGTCAGTATTTCTTTGTACTTCGCCACTACATCATCACTCCACGCAAGTTGAAAGCACAACATCGAAGTGAGAAATTTTGTTGTTAACCCCAACCTGAACAAGATCGATATTTTTTGTTGTCAGCAACCACATTAACTCCTTCTACTTCAGTTTTCAAATTACATTACAGTCGTTTTCATGAGTGTATACAGTGTATATCCGGCTGTGCATCAGGTCTACATAGTTTTAAGAAATGCTTTTCAGTTACGCAAAAGCAAGGAGACGAAACATTTTTGTGATAATGATTAGCACGCCTGCTAAAATTATGAAGAGTCTGTTAGTTGCAATTGTTGATTCGCACGTATCTTGACTAAGAAAGCTATTGTGAAAAAATGACATATTAACCTGAAGATCCGGGTATCTCTCTTTGGTGTACTTTATGAGATCGATTTGGAAAGTCGAGTTTCCCTGGGACGAGTCCAGTACAATCACATCGACACCAGCTTGCACCAGAGCCTCGATTCTGTGCTTGTCTTCCTCACGCGTGCCCACCGCGGCTCCGACCAGGAGCTGTTTCTTCTTATCTTTTGACGCCAGAGGATATTCGCGGTTTTTCTTGAGATCCGTGTGCGCCATCAGCGACACTAGTTCTCCGTTATCGTTGACAATGGGAAGCTTTGCCTGTTAAAGGAAAAAAAAATTAAATAGTGTCAATAGTTACTCGATAAAGCCAACTCGGATACGAGCTCGGGGATAATTCAAACTATCGAACTTACGGTTTTTGTCTTTGTGAAAGATACGATCCAGGACTAATGAAGAGCCGTGTAGAGAGGGCTGGACTCGTGGAGGATCGGAGGTCATCTTTTTAGAGGTGTAAGCTTAGAGCGCTAACAAAGGATCCGCTTCAGATAAGAGTCTGCTCCAGAAATGTGCCCACTTTAGACAAGCTCAGCTTCTTAAGACCCACCCAAACGATCGCAACATTTGAACGGAGCATATCGCAACATTGTTGCGTACGTTTAGCCAACCTGTTGCGACGTGTTGCGACATGTTGCATTGAAAATCGAACTAGTACGCATGCTCGGGCGTAATATCGTTGCACGCACCTTGCCAAACGACTACAACATCATGCAACATCTCCAAATGTTGCATGAAAAATTTGCCAGTTTCAAATTTAAGCCAACAACACCCAACATGTCGCAACACGTCGCAACAGGGTGGCCAAACGCGCGCAACATGTAGCGCCCAACAATGTTCCAATGTGTTGCGTTGAAATGTTGCGATCGTTTGGCCGGGGCTTTAGAAGCGTATTTGCTTTAGATAAAGGGTGCGCTCATAGGGATTCCACGTTAGAGCGTTATTCACTTAATAGAGATTTTCCAACGAGGAGCTCTCTATGGTACGCCAACCAAGTGTATAACAACATACCTTTTTACTTTTTTGAAGGATCTGATTGGCTTCCTTTAGCGTACATCCTGAATGGGCCACAATAAGCTGTTCCCACGGTGTCATGACTTTGTCCAGCGTTAAACCGTAGTCATCCTCACTGAGAAAGTCAATGTCACGTGACGTGACAATTCCAACTAAAACACCGCCGAGACGACCAGAATCTGAATAAGAATCAGCAGATGGTCAGTTGGATAAAGGCGCGAAAAGTGTTTAGCAGATAGAACAAGCATTCCTATTGGTCAAAAGCGCCTCCCATTCTACATTACGAGCGGGACTCAAAACCTAGCTCTCCTATATACTACCGAAACGACACGGTAATATTCGAAGCAAACAAAAATAAAGACAAAACTAAAGTTCGTTTGGCCTCTTCTGATGCTTAACTCGAGAATTCTGGGTATAATTTGACGAGGAACAGCATATTTTGTTCAAAATAACTTAACTATTTAATCAGGTACGTGGCGACACTAGACGAGCGACAAGCAAGTTGCCGGACGCAGGCGACCAATTTTTAGCGCCAAACCAAAAGCTTGCAGACACAAAATGTTTCATATTTTTCACGTTTTGCAATCTGATATGGTTTTTGAAATTATAAATTCCTTTCCGCAAATATTCAACGCCGTCTCCAGTGAGAAAAGTTGCAGCGACGTCAGTGCCTTTCCCGTTCAAAAACATTGACGGCAGGACAGTAGAGTTTTTTCCGCCTGCTGAATCCTGTTTTCAGGCGCACAAGTCGCGTGCAATGCTTACCCAAGAACACAGCAAGAGCACACCCCGACTAGAGCTCGACCCAGTCCCTCGTTCGACCTCCCATGTGAAACTGATCACAGCAACGTACCTGTCAGCGGTATTCCAGAAAAACCACACTTCTTTTTGATGTCCATGACATCACGTACAGTGTGACCCGGGCTAAGAACTATGGGATCACTGATGAATCCTTGCTCAAACTTCTTGACCTTGCGAACCTCGTTAGCTTGGAATTCCATGCTGCAGTTATGATGGAGTATTCCTCAGAAAATGGGATAAAACAAAAAAAACGAATCTAAGATGTGTCAAACCACAGCAACAAGGCGGTGAGTCAAGCTGCTGATCCGTCGCAGAACTGGGTGAGTAAATTGGCAGACAAAAGACCAGTAGACGGAGGCAAGATCAGGTTTAATTCTTCCGTTACTGATACTTGCAGCCGTAAGACACGTAACGCTTCTCCAAAGGTGCGTTGCGTGACACTTTTGTTTGCATATTCTTTAGGTTGGTCAGTGCACTCGCGAACGCAAACAAACTGTGAAACGTGTCGCTGTCCAATCTTTTGCTGTTGTTTAGAGCAAGGGTGTAGTAAGACGGGAAGGGGTGGGGTAGGGGAGGGGGGAAGAAATGTTTAGCTATCCTTCGGACGGTCGACTTCGTTCGCTCCATCGGCTCTCGACTGCTCTCCCATCCCGGGTGCGAATCTCCTGCCAGTAAGGCTCGATTTCGTCTTCTTTCCATAAAAGCAATTGATTCGTCTTATGCGCACGCAAAGTGACAGAAGTGGAAAAATGCTGCATTTTAATATAAACTGTAACATGGTCAATTTATAACCGAGAATCAAACTATCACGCAATTTTATAAACATGATTCAATTTGCAAACCAAACCAACAATAAGCTAATTTGATGGTCTGAAAAGATAACGGAGTGATGAACTCGAACGTCAACGTTAATTGTTTTGTTGCGTGACAAGTTGTATGAATATTGTTTGTTGATCATTGCGAGGTTTTCGATGGATAATTAACGCAATATAAATTTTAAAAGTGCAAATAGAGAGCCTATATGTGACTCAGTGCACGCCAAAATAATGCAAACAGTGGAAGTTGTATAAAACGTCTGCTTTGAAAGGTCTGCATTTGGACGAGAAAATTATACATGAACCGGGGGGAGATGCCTTCGATTTCTTGTTTTCTTTTGTTCCCTAAAGTTCAGAAGATTTTTGTTTTCTCGTAGACATCAAGCAACGCACAAACAGGTCATTTCACCTCTTACCTATACCACCATGAAGGGCCATGGCAATAGCCATCTTCGATTCTGTCACGGTGTCCATCGGCGAACTGACAAGCGGTGTTTTCAGAGAAAGTTTTTTTGTAAGCGCCGATGTGAGATCAACACTGTCCGCTGTGAAATCGATGAATCCCGGTAAAATAAGGAAGTCATCGTACGTCAAACCTGCGCCGTTACCAAACAAATGATTCGCGGTGAGGCCGTCTTCTGGCACATAGCTTGTGTGACCACTTATTAAATATTCTGCCATGTTGATCGTGGTGTAGTCCTGCGTTTAGCTAACTTCTGCTGTGTTCGGATCTGTCCGTTCTAAGGAACTTTTAACGCTGTTGATAAGTTGTTGGTAACTCAGATCTCGTCGATGATTGACGATTTATTACTTTTCTTCTCGTGGGTTACGAACGCACAGGTTCTTCTAAACAGTTCGGTGACGTGAACTAACCCACCGCGTGCTAAGCCGGTTTCTCTGATCTCCTTCACGATCGGAGAAGTTTTATTCGAAATCGATGCTCAATGACTTCTCTTGTCTTTCTTGGTGCTGTTATGTAGAACGTTGACAGTTTTTGAAGATTCCTTCAAGCTGAAGAGCGGTTCTGACACTTAGTACACGAAGTTTCGAAGTTTCACAAGCGCTCGTGTTAATAATGAGATGCAAAGAATGTTGTTGACGAAGCTGCCACGATACATTTCTCCCGGGGCACCTATGCGCCACAAATTTGCATACCGCATAAAATGATGAAAAAAGAACAACGGTTTCAACACTGATGCAGGTCGTACCCGAAAAGATTGTGGCTTTTCCCAATATGGCGCAGTTCTCTCTTTATTTCGTTTTTTCTCGCGTTATTTTAATTTTAAAACTTTGATATTGAAGACAGATTTTACAAGGACATGAATAAGTACAGCAAAATACTCGGCAAAATTAACAATGAAATGCGCAAGACAAAAAGCGAAAATAAATATTTATTAGTTTATTCATTCATTTATTTATTTATATTTTATCTATTTATTTATTTACAAATTTGCCAAGTGACAGGTAGAAATTCAAATACAAAAGGACATAAGTCGCCTACAAGGCCAAACTACCTAACATTAACACGGAGTTTTCTACATGATTGGTTTAAAAAAGTCGCGCCACTTTTTCTTTATCTAATCAGAAGTAAAACTTGATTGATTGGTTCACTGTATTGTTTGCGTCCTTGATTAGCTAGAGTGATTACTTTGGTTTTGGTTTTACGACACTTAGTATTGAAAACCGCCCTAAGAAAGAAGAAAGCAGGATGAAAAGATTTAAATCAGGAATAAGGAATCAAGTGATCTGAAAAACTGAATCTTGTACGACTTGATTGTGAAAAATGAGGGAACATTTTCATCCAAAGTATTTGGCAGAGAATTTGGTTGTACATCAACATAAAATCTTCTAGTTCATGATTCAGGTCTTTAATTTTGTCTACCGTCAGATGCTGATTTTCAGTCATTCATTCTCTCTGCAAAAATATTTTTAATCTTAATACCTTTACTCTCTCCTCAATAGACGAAAAATGCATGTTACTACTTGGGTTCGAGGCGTGAACCGCAAGCAAGAAGTGTATTTACAATGCTTTGTTAACATAGTTGCTGAGTTTTCCTAAAGCATTTTTGCATATTCAGGTATTCAATATATTGCGACAAGTAAGTCTCTGATCGGCTGTTTCCAGGCGACGAGAGCTTGTGGAACTTCGAAACTTCGTGTGCTGAAGTAAGTCTCATCGGCTCATCTCTCGTATCTGCTGGCCAGCGGTTGTCACGAACACAAGTCAGGTGATGGTGTGACTGGTTCTTTGCTTTCTTTTGCGACCTGCAGCGCCTCTTCACTGGACCTCTCCAACTCGTCAACTAAATACTGTAGCGGGTTGTCAGGTCTGTTGTACACAATTTGGGCGGCGAAATTCTGTAACGAAACAAGACAGTGAGTCAACCAGTCAATCATATCGCGTCAGTCAGTCATGTCCAGACAGACAGTCAGTCAGTCAGTCCAACAGTCAAACAGTCAAACAGTCACACAGTCAAACAGTCAAACAGTCAAACAGTCAAACAGTCAAACAGTCAAACAGTCAAACAGTCAAAGAGTCAAAGAGTCAAAGAGTCAAAGAGTCAAACAGTCAAACAGTCAAACAGTCAAACAGTCAAACAGTCAAAAAGTCAAACAGTCAAACAGTCAAAAAGTCAAACAGTCAAACAGACAAACATTCAAACAGTCAAACAGTCAAACAGTCAAACAGTCAAACAGTCAAACAGTCAAACAGTCAAACAGTCAAACAGTCAAACAGTCAAACAGTCAAACAGTCAAACAGTCA
>Ga0126339_10000592_pt1:2500-20789 | contig 20789 bp, 10 predicted proteins | sample OrbTmetagenome_2_FD_92532 | JGI IMG/M metagenome (GOLD analysis project Ga0126339, IMG submission 92532) | Coral microbial communities from Petempiche,Puerto Morelos, Mexico - Orbicella T R C metagenome | ecosystem: Host-associated > Invertebrates > Cnidaria > Coral | place...
GTTTTTGTATGCAGGGCAGTATATAGCACTTTGCACTGTACCCAGCTCTGCTAATCAAAATTAACTCACCTCAAGTCACCCACATAATGTGTTTCCCATGATAAGCGAACTCTTGATCTGTAGAAAAATGAAATTGAAATGGTTCCTGATTAAATTAATTTAAGAGAAAACATGGCCAATAATTGAACAAAAAAATGAACCTTATTTCTTTTTTTGAAAAAAAATACTGGTACCAGAATTCATTTATAAAATGTTTTGATATATTTTTCTTCAAAGTGAAAGGTTCAGTTAACATGTACAGATAATGGTGTAGCAAATTTAGCTTTAAAATATAACTAACCTAGCAAACATATGGATTAAATTGGTTGCTCCCATTATATTGTCTGCTGTCTCAAATGCTGAATTACCTGTAATGAAAAATCAAAAATAATGAAATAATTGACTTCTGATTTTGTATTGTTTAAATTTACTTAGGGTATTAACTAACTAATGCTTGCAGCAAAATAAAGATTGCAAAGAAGTTTAAAAGTTAAATAGAAGTCTTATAATTTTGAAATGCTAACAGTGCAATTGATAAACATAATTTTTCAAAAGACATTCTATTTCTGTCACACCTCTTCCTATGATAAGCACTGATTGTCCCTCGTAGTCATCAGGGTTTGTTGAAACTTCAGAATAACTCTAAGGGATAAAAAAACAAGACATTGCACAATCATATTACAATCTACAGTAGTTTGAAAATAATAATAATTGTTGTTACATGTACATGTAAGGCCACATTTTGATGTTGATTCTAATTTCTGCAGCAGATGGAGAAGAGTCATCAAAATTGCTTCAGTATGTAGGCGCACATTACCTCTGTGTGTTCAAATCCCTTGAACTTTCTTGGCAGATTTTCAACTGATATACCAGTACTAATCAGAGAGAAACGAAGAGTAAATTAAATACCAAGGAAGTTCAATCCTGTTAGAGATCAAACACACTCATGTAGTTATATCTTGTGAGTTGCAAGTTACCAGAAACCTACATGAAGGCACTTCTAGTAAGGCAGGTACAAACGTCAGACCATGCTCAGATAGATTGCTCGGATCAAAAAAATTTAGAAAGTAGTGAAAACAAAGATAGTCTTTTACCAAAAATTCAGACTTAATATACACTAGAAATAATAATTATTGAGTTAAAATTTTCAAGTTATCTTTCCAGAAGTGCAGCATGTAATTTCAATATAGTTAAGAAGAAGATAGATGCTCTGGGCGGGTACAATGCCCATCAGGCAACAAAAAGAGGCCCATAATGACCACCCACAGAGGGCTGCAGGTTTTGAAATGGCTAGCACCTGCATAGCTGGAGATTCACAACAGAATATCTGCCAGGGCTCCAGTAGGTGTCTTGTTGAAAGCACTGAAAGTGGTTCAGTTTATAGCTTAACCAATCCAGATTTGAGAGCTTGATTTGTGAGAAATGGCCAGGATCATGCACCTGGTCAAAGTTTGAAACCTAACTGCAGGGTTTAGAAGGTATAACCATACAGTAATGATCAAGACCTTGCCTACGAACAGTCATTATGCTTAACTTTAATTTGTAGGGTTAATTTGCATAACAGGTTAGGCTGAATAAGACTAAGATAATTTACTGATTGTGAGCATTAAGCCACGACACACTACATCAACGAAAAGTAAACTTTATTTCCATTACCTCATGATAAGATTCTTGCAAGTGTATTGTGTCTCATTTTGATCCTTGAGGTAGAACAGAACTTGCTCGTCTTCACCTTTTCTTGACACATGCAGAATATTGGTGTTGTACTGGACTTTTAATTTAAGTTTGGTGGCATAGTCATTCAAATATTGAACCTAACAATGAAATATGGTTTATATCAGCCACATAAATTCCAGGTACAACTAATGAAGGGAGAAGTTAGTGGGTAAATGATTATTTATGAGCAAGCTCGGGGCTTTACTAAGTATACCAAGAAGGTTTTAGAGGGCTAAATTTAAATTTTATGAACACTGGGTTAAAATGACAACCAGACTTCACAAAAAAGAGCATCACATTGTATCAGCAATCACTATTAAAATGAATTTAGCATCTTCAGTATATAAAGAAAGTCACGTCTAAGCCTTAAGGGCTTTGAGTGGATTTTGTGGTCAAGCTAGTAAATAAATACATTTTGCCCTTCACTAAATTTGCACACTGCACGGGCAAGTGAATTTTTTGGGAAAGGATTTAAGAAAAATTCAAATTACAGATGGGCAGTATTTGAGATCATATTACTTTTCTGATTTCTAATTTTACACTTTTAACCAAGATTTCTAGTCTAGAGAAAATGACTCCCAGGCTATTACGTACTAGTTACAGCTAGTGAGAAGGGCAGGCTGCAAAACTGATTTTCTTTGCACCCTGGAATCTGTCAATAGCAGCCATAAATAATATTTTTTTAGTACTTCAATTAGGAAAAGGGCAATTTGGCCATGTTTTCTGTAACTTTAGTCTGAAACATGGGAAGGGAGACATGTCTTTCTAAAAACAACACCTAACAGCAGAGAATTAATAAAAGACATTGGTAAAATAAACATTAGATAGCAACAAGAGAGCTTTCTGCAGCTGTGCCTATATAAGCTAATTGTCTGCAATTGCTTATGCATATATTTCAATTTGAAAGTTATTTGAAATTAGGTGTCTTTGCTTAGCAAAATAAAGAGCTCACCAGATCATCCGCATCAGGGAAGAATTTTTTGGAATAATGTGTCATTAGAAGAGACTCATCATCACTGAGAAGGGAGTTCCAGTCATGTCGCATGTTAAATTCTTTGTTAGTTTTTCCTGAAAGTGTCAAATAATGAATGTATTTACAAATAAATTAATAGCTGTAAAAAGTACTTGGATCTCTGCACACATTGCAGACCTAGGATTCTAGATCCTTGTCCGAACATACCCTTGAGTTGCATTTAAGTGACACTGTGTATGCATAATGGTTATGTATTATTAAAGAATGCAACACAACCTGGCTTTTATTTTTAGTTTGATCTATGCAGTAGGAACCTTAACTTAGATGGGAGGGGCTGGTAGGGCTATAACTTTATTACTTTGTTACTACTCCTGATGATATAGACAATGTACAAATTTTCCCACTTAAAATTAACAAAACGGTGAAAATTAGGACCAGCTCTAATGCTTGTTTGTCATGGCCAGTGTTTTTAGCCCTAACCACTTGGTCACTGCAGTCTCAATACAGCTTTGTACCTGATCCGTAATTACTTAAGTGCTCAAATAGAAGGTTGAGAATCTAGCAGTCAAATATATTTGCACACCTGTATGCCTCTTGTTAATGGATATTAACTTCCTATGTCTTGGATACTTCACATAAAATGCCCCTAAATATAAAAAAGCATGAAAATAACTTCAATTACAACAAAACAGATTCTATATTTAAATTCCTAAGAGCGTAACCATTCAGTATTGTGCAAAATACATAATTTTATATGATTTCTAACCGACAGGAATTGTCACATTTCTCAAAAATAAAATCTAAAAGGATTATGTGACATATGAACATGCGCGGGATTTTAGTAGGGAGAGAGTAGTTTTTACTTGAGTGTCAAAAGTAAATTGCTTTCAAATTGATCTTACATAATACCAAGCTATGCAATTTGCTTAAAAAACTAACACCACATTTTAGTTATCAGTTAGTTTAAAATGTACTACATGCAATTTGCTTGGGCTTTTGATTGGTTCGGTGAATTCTCTGCATCCTTTGTAATTGATCAGAGTAATTACTTATGAGTTTTGGTTTTAAAATAGCCAGTTGAAAACTCTGATAAGTGACTGATATCCAACACTTGCTGGGATGAAAAGATTGACTAAAACGAGGGAACAAATACAAAATAAAAAATAATAACAATAAAAATAGAATGCTAAACTTAATATAAATGGCTCAAGCTTATTTTTGTTTTGGTTCAAGCATCACATATATAAGTCAGGAAAATTTGAAGGAGCTCCTTGTCACCTTCCAAACAATAAGGAGTTTAATTTTTTTTTGACCTTTTCTGAAATGCAATGAAAATGTATGCTAATATTTTGTGTACAAAGGAAACTGTCAGGGATACAGAAACAGCAGATGTTCAGCTGGGACAGGTGCTTGAAGAAACAGAGACAACAAAGCTAATAAACAAAAAACATTATCTTGAATATTTCTTAAATTTTAAAAAATCTTTTTTACTGTAAATGTCCTATTCAAGACATCTGAAATGCTCTAGGAAACCAAACTGAACTAAAACTGATCATTAATTCTCATTGGAACATCTGCTTTCCAAAGACAATGACGTTCTGCTGATAACATTATATAATGATCAGGTCCAAGCAATTTTGTAATTTCTAAAATAATTTCCAGAAGTGAGAAGGTAACATTTGTTTTGTTTGTCTAAGCCTGAGACAAAATAACATAACATGATCTGCCGCAAAATACCGTCAAATATAACCAAAAATGTTTTTAAATCACAGCATTATGAATGTTTTCAAAATTATGCAAATTTTAAGAGCTATATTTACCTACATGTCACTTTGAACTGACTTCACGACCTTATAAAAGTTATCATCCATAAAAATTAACAGAGTTCCAAGTTTAGTTTCACAGAATCTAGGATGCAAACGAGTTTTTACAGAGAAAAGCTTTTAAGAAAGCAATTAGCTAACTCGACTCTTCGAGTATGAAATTGATACTCATTAGTATCAAACCTCACAGCCACGCATCAGCTGCGAGAAGTCTCACACCTCCAGAAAACAGTCGTCAGCGACCACGGAATCAAACGGTGACTGTGGCTTGTCGCCATTAAAATAAGACATAACGGTGATCCACAAAAGGCTGATCCAAATCGACTTAATGATTCCACATTGAAGGCCCATTGAAAGGGAGCTCCGGGTAACGAGCTCTGTAACATGGAATGCTGTATCAGTACATTGGAATATTTATACGGTATTACACTCTGACTTCCAGCTGACATTTTAAATCTATGGCTTCGAGTCTAAATTGAAAATGCAACATTGATTTCTGTACAGTCTATGACATATTCTTTTGGTAATAATCACTAATTGTTCGAGGAGTGAAAGTTGAATATTTTTCATTTTGAACACTGAACTGATAGCGAGCATGAATGTTGTTTAATAAATCATGAACTAAAAGCTTAAAACAGGTCATCAGTGTCGTTTAGTAAGACGTTTTTAACGATGGGCCTCCTCTTTCGTCTTATTCGTACTGTAAATAAGAATGACAAGTTAAAACAATTACGAAGCTTAAAAAGTAACCACGCACTAACACGGCACGCTCACATTTCACATCCGTATGCCGACAACTATAACGCTGAAAGCTACAACAAACCAAGCTGAAAGTGATTAAAACTGCGTTTTAGAGTAGCTCGTATTAACATTAAAACGTGCTTTTAAAAGTAAAGTACCACTATCTTTTGATAAAATACCTGCTAGACCATCTCGTTCAAAGATGATATAATCGCGGGCAGCGCGTTCAAGGTAAAATCCTATTTGAAGGCCTGAGAGAAAGTATTTAAATTTTAGTATCAACAAGTGCATGAATGAGATTTACAAAGCTCTGTAAAATTAACGAACACGGTTTAACTTAATAGAATATTAACAACAAGGAGAAACTTCCACTAACATAAATTCTAAAATTACCTACCTCCCGGCCCAGCGCCGACAACACAATACGCGTGGAAAACTTGTCCGGTCGACTTCGCTAACGACACATACGAAACGAAAATTGCTAGTAAGCTGGTTAACCGATTCATCACGCATTGACAAGTCCAGATCAAACGGAGACAGCAAAATAAAGCTGGAGTTTGATATGCTTTCAGTAACTTGTAAACTTACAAAGCGACAAATATTATAAGGTTCACTGAGCCTTGCCTGGCTCACTGGAAATTATTCGTGTTCGCAATATTTACCCAAGATATATATTTAGTTAACACGTTCCTGATTGGTCGCTGAAGGTAAGCCAATTAGATACTAATAAAAAATAAGTACAGGTCATTATAAGGGATGCGCAATATCTACTTCCTACTCCAACGAGTTCCTTCAACAATTATCGAACCAATACAGTGTTTTTTTCTCGGCATCCTGTAGAACTGAACTGACCAAAGCCCACTCCATGTTCAACCATTAATTGACTGCCTGCCTGGATAATGTTATACTGTACCAAAAATTAAATACTCCCTAAAATCAGTTGCCTAATATTTTTCGTTCTTCGACTGCCTTTTTGCAATTCATGTCAGACTAAACAATTCATTACAGACAAGTTTCTCCGAACAACCGTCTTCATGGACAACAATAGGCCTCAGTGTGGGGCAATTAATTTTTCGCGAAGTACCAGTAGGGAATGACTTCTAAAATTTATTGCTCAGAAAACGCAGCAAATTAAGGTACAAGCTGCCTTGAAAACAAAAAGTTTGATGATAGAGAATACGTTTTGTGGCAGTTTTTTTGGAAATTGTAAAGTGAAAGCAAGAAATGTAAATGAACAGTTCAGGTGCTCAAACGGCAAACGGCACAGATGAATTTAGCTGTAATCAGAGACAATTTTTGCCGTTTGCCGGTTAGATCTCAAACTCCCTATAACCTATTACTATTCTATTAAGACTCCGTTCGCAAAAACAATACCACCATTAAAGCAATAAAGTTTTGCATCAATTTATATACTTTGCTAAATATTTAATACATTATACAGGGTAAAGATGTCGGTACTGAATTCAGTAATGGGTACTACAAGTCACTGAGAGCTACTGAGCGACTGCGTCACACACAGCTGGTTACACCGCCGCCGGTATAAAACCGGGTCAAAACTAAAACGACATTTTTATTGACAGAAACATTAAATGCAAAGCCCCCGGTTGGTTCTGTTTGAAATTATTGCATAAATGCGCTGAAGGTATACGGATTATCTGTATGCCATTTTAGTTTGTATGGTTTGTTTTTTCATTATTTCAATTCTAGCCATGAAATTGTAATAAATAATAAAATAAAATAAATAAAAGAGTGATAGAATGAGCTACAAATGTACATGGTTGTGATATTTATTTTAAAAGTCCGGTAGACGTTTTCAAATTAATTCTGCCATGGAAAGTAATGTATAACCTGCTCTCCTCAATAATTTATTTCCTCGTCTTGAACATTTTGTTACCTTGTTAGACAGAGGTCCCCTTCTCTTTTTGTTCGGTGAGAGACGAGAGTGATCTTCTGCTTCCAACTGTTTGAATCCTGGGTCATGCATAAGTTATAAACAGGTTATTTTTTTTTTGAATTATGCGTCACTCTGTGGTTGTGGTCGACGATCAAGCGGTCCGTCTCCGGCTCACCGAGCAGAGAGGGAATCTCTCGCATCTTGTGTGCGAGCGAAGGTACTCATCCGGTCATAATTTTAAAAGCACTGTTTTCACCAAAGATCGTCTTATTAATGTCTCTATTAATAATATTGCCCTGCGGGGTAGGGTAAAATTTCTTTTGTTTGTAGTGACAATTAAATTGCAGCTGGCATCCCATGATGCCCTGCGCTCCTTGTGTAAAAGTGGGAAGGATGATAAGCCAGCGCCATGTCGGCGTGCAGCCTTTTCAGATTAAAGGGAACCCGTGCTCGGTTTCGTAGCGTTAGTGAAAATAGAGAAGGGCATTTCAGTTCTGCCTACTGGGTAAAGGGATAACAGACAACTCACAGAAAAGAGTATGGCTGGCTTATAAATGGTACAGAAGTCTTCAGTAATGTTTCCCGGTCACAGGAATTACTCCGCTGTTTTTAAGTCAAGGTAGATGATTATTTAAACGCTGACTGGAAGCTAACGTACTTTTTCAAAGACACATATCTTTCTTGCCAACCTAGTCAAAGTAGTGAGGAGACTGTTCAGTTTGTTTGTCGGCTCGTGCTGGCAAAGAGCATTTGGGAAGTGGGAGGAATACAAATTTAAAAGCCCGGTCCTCACTTGTGGTCACTCACTTGTGGTGCAAGCAGCCCGGGGTGCAAGCATAAGCAAGCATAAGAAACATAAGCATAAAAACGCTTTATGCTCTATTGGTGACGGCCGGACTTTAATCAGCATAAGCACTAGCATAAGAATATCAAAACCTTGCGTTCTTCTTATGCTGATGCTTTAATATGCTTATGTTGCTGTTGTGTCCAGCATAAGCAGGAGCGAAAGACTTTCAGCCAATCAGCGAGCACTGTTAATGCTTATGCCAACTGTGGCTGCACTGAACATAACACCGACATAAGCTTAAGTATAAGGAAGGACACTCATGCTTATGCTGCAGTTGTCCACTAGCACATAAGCACCTTAATATTCTTATGCTTGCATCACAAGTTAGGACTGAGTTTAAGAGACCAGCCATGTTACCAGCCATGTTACTCAACAGACTTGATGTTGAAAATTCATTAATATTTGAAAAAAAGAAGGCTTTAGCAGTATTCATGCTAGAGGACAAGAAACCTGTCTGGATGGGTAACCTGTTTGACGAGTTTTCCATCCTTGTTTGAATTCATGTAAAAGACGCATAACACGTCTAACCTTAAAAAGCTTTATTATGTTCACAAATTCACATCAGCATGGATTAGAGACCATTTAGACCCAATTTGTATTATCCCAAAGTGGTTTGCTTTTGTCCCAGTTGAAGTTCCAGTCCTTTCAGTGAAATTTTCTTCTGAAACCTCACCAGAAAACTGTTCAAGTGTGAATTACTGACAGACCTTGACAGTTTTCACATCTAGTAGGAACCAAACTCACTGACTCAGACAAAACAGCAGGGGGTAAATTTTAGGATGAGTTTCCCATCCCATCAGGATGGGAAAATCATCCTATAGGGAGGGGGGGCATTAATATAATCAACTTGACTTTCTTACAAATTATTCATCCCTCATCAGTGTCGAATATTGTCAGCTGATTTCCCCAATAAGAGTCCCCTGAATATTTAAAGCTCTCCCAGTTATTGAACACCTCAAAAACTTGTGTGGAGGGCTTATAACTGAAGCTTTATGTTATGTGGGAAATATCTCTTGATAATTTGTGTTTGTATTCAACAGTTGATCACTTCCATTCAATCCCTTTATGTTGCACATTACATAATTATGTATACCTTACTCTTTGCATGAACCAGAGGTTTTAAACGTAATGTTAATTAATATGACCATTTAAATATATTGCTTCAGTTATGGAGGAAATACAAAACTTCTCACCCTGAACATAGCATAACATGAAATATAAACTGAGCTCCATGGCTGTGAGATGAAAGTCAAACCTTGATCCTCTCTGTTTACAATCCATATGATACACAATGACAATCATATCATTCTTAGAGAAAAATTTTAATAGTAGGCAATCACTGGGACATTTAGGTCTGGGATGTGAGAGTATTGATGTCGTCTCATTAAGGTTTTAATAACCTACATCCCAGGGCAAACTGAAAAATGCATTATTTAGAAATAATTTAATCTTTACACGTGAAGTCCACCAACCAAGAAAAATTTTGATTCTTTTCTTTTAATCTAAAGAAGAGACACCACAGGAAGGAGAGTTGCAAACAGTATTCAAGCATCAATTCAAGCCAGTTACATTCTTATTTCCTGGCTTTGCAGTAAAGTATCCTGAGAAAACTTTGGAGTTGGCAACATTGGACCTAGCAAAGGACACAAAACAAAATGAATCTTAAATAACAACTCCATACCCAATGGTTGTGTTGGAAATTGAACTTAAGTTTAATGAAATCTGTGTTGTTGTTAAAAAGAAAAAATTATAATGAATTTTAGAAAATAACTTAAAGAAACAACACTTGCTGACTGGTTTAAAACTGTGTTTCTATAAATTTAACTATTAGATTATGAGCTTGAGTTTTCAATCGCATAGAAATTGAGAGCAAATAATGTAATTGTTTTATTATAAATCTACTAGCCATTCAAAACTTTATCTAAATCCTCTTCACAGACACTTTGAAAACACCAAGAGTCTGCTGTCATTTTGATAACAACTGCACACTGTTAGGCTACTCACTATCTACAACAGAATAGACAGTGAGTAGTGTAGCCAGTCGGCAAACGGCATCACAATAGAAACTTAGTAGATTTATATTAAACTCGATAGAAACACAGAACTAACATGAACTGTCATAATGATGGTGTGAGAAAAGGGAATTTACATTTTGATGATCAAAGACAAACTGTTTTCTCTTTTTGCTGTGAAATTTTCTGAAAAGAAATAGAAAACATGTTCCCCATGTTTCTATCGAGTTATAGAAACACTCATGGAGGTTTGGGAGAACTTGAAAAAGCTGTGGAAACACTTGCCTGTCAACTGACATGTTCCCACAGTGTCCCTCATTCTCCCAAACTTCCACTCGTGTTTCTATAACTTGTTAGAAACACGGGACATCTTTTCCATTTCTTAAATAAATTTACAGCAGAGCTGCTAGAGTTTCTTATGAATGTAAGTTCACTTTCTAAAACATTTTAACTCTTCAAAAAATGACAAAGCCAAAATGTAAAAGGGTATGTAATGTAACATGGTATTCAATGTGTTCTATTAGTGTCTGACTCTGCAATATTGAAAATAACAGAATTATCTGTACCTTCTATGTAATGTCTACGGCATTTTATTGGCGCTGATTTCCTTGTCATGATAATCTGGAAAACAATAAGAATGATTGCTCTGGGTCTTGTCTGGGTGTGTTATGGCTCGTCAACAACTGCTTACTAATAATATTGCTAAGGAAATACCCTGGGTTTATAGCACAACAAATCATGGAAGATGTTCACGATACTCTAGAAGTGTTTGTAAAGTACAAATTCGATGGTTAATGACTTACGGTACTCACAAGTGTTCTTATAACAAATATTTAAGGAAACTCTTACAAACAGTATTTAATTGCGTGGCACCCTGGATCATTTTCCTTGTTTAAGGGGGCTTCCTCTAGTAGTTGCTCATTCACATTTTTCATTATAAAGAAATTCAGAAAACACGACCAACCGCTCTTCAATTACGAGTGCAACTGATTGCTCGGGTTACTCGCACATATTTCACGAGACACACTAGTGAGTAGGACTGGTGAAACATGTCCTGCCAGGGAAGAAAAATAATTATTTCCAGCACTGTAGTCCATCTGAAAGGTACCCCCAGCATTAAATTTGTTGAGATCATTTATATACCCAGGCGGAGCCAAGTAAGAAGTTAGAAAAGTGCCTTGGTCACAAGCACAACTCCATTACTTCGGCCAGGGCTTGAGCCGGAGCTGATCAATCCAGTGTCCAGTGCACTAGCCATTAGACTATATTATGCCATTCAGAAGATCAAGTTTATTAAGATCTACATATCACCTTCACCTATCTGTTTGTGACTAAGTGTTACATAAGGCCTCTGCAAAGCACTTCCATTCTTCTGTCTGCTGCTGCTCTTCATACTTTGGTCTAAGATTTCCAGCTCGCTTTGTTCCTTTCTTTCTCTACTGTACACTTCTAGGTGGTGTTTGGTCTTGCTTTCCTTCTTCTCCCTTGGGGTGCCGAGGTCATTGCTATTTTGCTTGTGTGAGATGGACAAATGTACTTCTAGTTTTCAAAATTCTATTCAGATCTTTTATGCCTCCTCGTCCCTCCTGACAGACCGTTGTTCCAAAGTACTGAACTTGTCTGTCTTCGATATCTTGTCCATCAACTTGATCTTGTCATGTTTTTTTGCATTAACCCTCCTTACCTTGGTCTCTCAGCTATTGATTTGATCCTTAGTTCCACTCTTTATGTCCCCTCCTGTAACCTTGCTATTTTTTTTCCTGTATCGACCCTTTTGTGGAGGACAGGAGTGCTACATCACTAGCGAAGTCTAGGTCATCAAGTGTTGTTGTGATCTTCCACCTGATGCCATTCTCCATGGCCAGCTGTTCTTCTCGTCACCCAGTCCATGACCCCAAGGGGACACTGATACCCGTACCCTATACTAGACCATGATCAGCTTGATTTCGCAACCTCATTCTAGACTAGGCACCAGAAAAACCTTCCCTATCCCGGACTAGCTATTTTTAATTCAGAGACAGAGACAAAGTCACTCCCAAGTTTCAATTTCTATTGAAGAACCCCGGCTAAAGAACCCTGCTCTAGACTAAATTATTCGTACACTGGCCTCTTTTCTGGTGAATTATACTCTATTCCAGACCAATACTGTCTGATTTTTATACCTTATCCCAGACTAAACTGCCTGAAAACCTTACCCTTCATAGTGGCACACACCCATATAGCTTATATAATTACCAAGAACACCCCCCGGTCCATGACGATAAGGAACAAAAATACCGACTTGCTGCATCCTTGTTTGACACCAGTTCTCGAGTCAAACCAATCACACACAATCCTTCTTGATCTTCTATAACACACTGGAAATCTTCATAGAAGGTTTTTCTCATTCTCACAATCTTCTCTAGGGTGCCATACTTCTTTATGATGATCCATAGGCTTTCACGGTGGATGGAATCAAAAGCCTTCTCAAAATCTATGAAGTTCGGATACAGTGTCGCTTGCCATTCGTTAACCTGTTTAGTCCTGTTCAGAGATATTTCGCAATATGAAAACTAACTTGTTCAGTTGTTCCTGTACCCTTCCTATAACCTGCTTGCTCTTTCCTCAACCAACAGTCAATTCCACATCTGATCCTCTCTATAAGGATCCTCGCCAATACCTTGTCTACGACGGACAGAAGAGTTATAGTCCGCCAGTTCTTGCATTTCCTTTCTTTGTTAGTCTGATGATTGACCCTCCCTTCCATCTTATTGGGATTTTCTTGGGCTCCCATATCTTCCTCAAAAGTTGATGTAGTCTACTCACGGAAGAGATCTACGTGTACTGGTAGTTATTCCTTACAGTTGTACATGACACCATCAAGCAGATGAGTGATGAAGTAAGAAGACGCATGAAGGAGATATCCTTGATGTGCCTCCAGATTGTCAAAACTAATGTCAAAATGAATGGGGGATATTAATACTTTGTTATCTCACACAGCATTAAATGTATAAAGCTTACCTTAAAGCAAGATGATGCAAAAAATGAACGAAGATCACTGTCAACGACATTTTCCATAAATCGGCGCAGGGGAAGAATGTGTGCCTTTGGCGCATTCCTGAGGAAAAATCACACGAATAAAGGCTCTATTACCATCATTAAAACAACCCAATTTCAACAACAGCATGGACCAAAACCACGGTGATAAAAGAGCTGAACATCGGGAAGACATGGGGTGAGAACGAAAAGATCCCCAAGAACAGGGTCCGGTGGAGAGCTAGGTGGAAGCACTTTGCCTCACGAGGGGCAAGGAGGATTAAGTTAAGTTATAGACCAAAACAATCCTGGGCTTGAGACCAACAGCATCCAACTATGTACAGACCAGTAAAACTCTGGTTTTGGGAAGTACGTTTTGGGATTTCATTAGGCTGTGTAGCAATGGCTTGAGTTAGAGCAGAACGTGAGAATGAGAAGGCACATTAGTCTGTAGCTCTTGCAGTAACAATGTCAGCAGCAGCAGCAACAAAACAACAATAACACCTTTAAACTATTCTTAAAAAGAAAACTGGCATTTGCAGCCTACCACAGTGTTAAGAAGTCTTCCACAATGTGGTGAATGCGATCTGGTCTGGGAAGAACGCCTTCTTTTGATGACTTTGGCATGGCTGAAGATTAAAGACGTCAAAACGTTGAATACAAAGTGCTCATGTGAAAAACCAACGAAAAATGTAGTATATAGATAGCAGTCAATACGAGGAAGGCGTCAAGTAGCACAAAATCTAAAGCTGGATATTTCTAAATTAAAGTACAGAGAATGGAAGGAAAAGAAGGAAAGGGAAAGGGTGCAAAAAGACAAAGGAAAGGATTTGAAAAACCGCAAAGGTGGGAAAGCTTCACTGAAAAAGAAAGAAATAAGCTGCATTTTATCATAAAGTTGGTGAATAGATACTTTCAGAGTTAACCTAGATTGCAAATCCCTTGCTGATGTGGATTTGAACAGCTGGCTACATTACCTGTAGGAGGTTCTTTGTAGAAGTAAAGCACAGGATGCAGGAAGTTTGACTTGTAAGCCTCACTTGCCCATCCTGTGGCACGACCTGGCCTAAATGTGTCCTTTCTATAAATCGCAACGCAAATGTGCGAAATGATTTAATCAATATAATTATTGACAAAGAGACAAAAATATCTTTTTCATATTAGCTGAAGGATATAAAATCAAACCCTTATTAAGCTGCCACCCTTGAGGGGTTGGTCGCTTAAATAGGGGTTTGTCAAGAATTGGCATAAGGCGTAGCAGGAACGTCAATTTATTCAATTACTAAACAAGCTTTAAGCAGCTGAAGACAATAATGAATGTGTGTTTGACTGTTTTTTTATTTTAATTCACTGGTCCTTTTCTACTTTGGACTGTTGTTTCCGTGGGGTGACTGTGCCACAGACTAAAATTAAAGTGCTAAATGTTGACATCATTTTAAAGTTGATTACTAAAGAATCCATTGGAACCCTGTTCATACAACCAACTCTGGGCTATAAAACTAGTTGCAGTGACAAAGGGTGGTCTTATTGTTGCGATTGTACAGTAAAAACGACTGACGAAATGTTTTCTTGAGGTGGCTGTAATAACAAGGTGATTGTATAAGTGGGTTGGTCATAAGGTCATAATGTAAAATTGTTTACTTCAAAACATTCAGCTTGTAATTGCATGGAAATGTAATGTAAATGTAATGTAATAATTTTGTTTGTATACTTTTCTGTACTTCCCACTTACCCAGCTCCAGAGAAATCCTTGCCATATTCCATATTGAGTACAATCATTGGACCCGTTGCACTACCAGTGAACTCTATAAGCAGAATAAAATAAATTAATATAAAAGTGCTTGCACCGGTGATGTTTGAAAGGCCTTACACTAGTTACATTTTAGCAGCACTTTGATGCAACTGAACTACAAAATTTAGTATTTTAGAGAATGCATATCCTGGTATGTGACAGACAGTTGCAATGCAATGATTTAATTGCAATGCAATGCAGTTGCAAAGGGGGCGTGCAAAAGAAAAAAAAAAGGAGTAAAGTGCCTAATTTACTTGGGACTCTTGGGCAATAATATGATGGTGTAAAATGGAGATTTTGATTTGCGAAATCAAGCGAAGCGAGGCACAAAGTGGTTAGGAAGAAAACTCAAGACAAGGCATAAGAAATGACGGGCTGTAGTAGCTGGTAGCATGCAAAGCAAGCGTTCCCTGGCAAACAAAGAGTTCAAGCGTCTAGTTAGTCAGTTACAAAGTGGTTAAGAAGATGTGATAAGATCACTTTGTGAAGCAATCCAACGGTAAAGCATGCATCATGATAACAGCAACCAAAAAAATACCTTCGAATTGATCCACCAGTCTAATAGGAAACTCTTCATAGTATTCTGCATTTCCATTTTCACCTGGAGTAGAGAAGAAGTCAGACATGAGTCCTGATTATTCACTTTAAGGTTTAATCATAATCACTACTTCTGCTCTCTTGTATGACTTAGCTTTACTCTATAAGAATACTTGATGCCAAGACTCGGCTATTCGTTGGAGAGCTTTTAAGAGAAGTGAAAAACAATGTTGTGGTTATCGTAACAATTTGACCATGTTACTGGTTAGTATTCCTATGCTGGGAATACCAATAACTTAAATCATTGCATTGTAATGTCATGTCATAACAAAAAATTAATCACAACTTAAATAAATCATTCAGTTTGTAAAATTAATTATCTATTTGACCAATGTGTCTACTGCTTCCTTGAAATCGTGCAAAGCTGATAGTTTCAATTAACAGGTTAGAAACAAACAAATTAGAAGTAAACAAAACCTTTTGTCAGGTACACAAAAAGTTGAAACAGGAGTAAAATTCAATAAAACTTTTTTACTAAAAATGTTTATTGCTTTCGTTTTGAAGTTCAAGTGGAAATACTCATGCATTTTTGCACATAGTAACATTGAGTTTTGAAGAACCTCAGTCAGTGATTGCTGATTGCTATATATCTTGTAAAAATAATGTTTTAAGAATTGTCGAGAATTTGAAAGTTACAAAAACTTTTTTCTGAGACAAAGTTTCATATTTATAAAATTTATACTCACGAAAGATTATTACTTCTCCAAGGACACCAAACATTTGATAAATACCCTGTCATGAGAATAAACTTAGTCAAACAAGCAAATTTTGAACATCTAAGCGATGGCTCATTTATAAGATTATAAATATAACCAAATAGCAGGTTGAAATCCTCATCGGCAATTGGAGTGCTCGATAGTTAGACTAGAGCAATTTCAGGGTTCCTACGGGTCATGGAAAACCTGGAATGTCGTGGAATTTTACAATTTCATTTTCCAGGCCTGGAAAGTCCTGAAATTGAAGTGTGGGTCATGGAAAGTCATGGAAAAGTAATAAACGTTCTAAGAATGAACAGGCAAAAAAAAATCAAAAGTGGAAAAAACAACGGACAAGTCAGAAAACCAGTTAATTCCAGTACAAAAATAAAGACTAGCATGCATTTTATGCGTCATAATAAGGGAAAATACCTTAAATAATAGATTGTTTTGACATTACTTTGAGAACAACTGCTTAGCATAGGTCACGGGAAAACTTGGAAAGATCATGGAAAAGGTCATGGAAAGTCATGGAATTTCAAAAGCCCAAAAAAGTGCGAACCTTGAATTTATAACAATAGAAATAAAGAGCTGGATTGGTTGGTCCAAGACATTTACTTGTTAAGTACCCAGAGTCCGAAGCAATCATCAGGCAACTCTGATGATCGCTTCGGAAAAAGCGTGAAACTCTGAGTAACAAGAAAATGTCCTACACTAAATAATCTAGCTCTTTACTTCTCTTGTTATAAGGTTATAAGTAAATATGAAAATTATCACATAGAGTATGGACTGGATAACGATTTGGTATATTTATACAAGATAAATATTAAGAATGAGTAGTAAATTTTAGTTAGTGGTTGCAAAAATATATAAATTATTAATGTAAAAGTAGTTGTTTTAATTCTAACCGAGGCTTCATTAATCCTTTTGAGTATGACATTTATGACTTCTGTGACTGGGATTGTTATGTGAGGCCATGTGACATTATGGTTGCGCCACTCCAACTCACGATGAAGTGCACGTGCTGTAAAAAAAAGACGAAAAATTCAAAACATTTTTGAATGACAAATTGACCTTTCAAAGTACCAGTAGTGATGTTAGTAATAACAACAATAAAACTCAGTAAGGACCTGACAAAGTTGTCTATTGGTTCAGTCCCGTTAAACTTGAAAGCCAAGGACAGAACTGGAAAACGTTACTGCTACCGCAAGTTTTGACCAAGATGATTGTGACCCTTCCCCTCACCCCACAACTGCGTGATTGCAGGCCATTCTCCCGCTTCTTATGGACAATCAACAATTGTCGTTGACTACTTTCTTTTCTTTGAGTATCTGGTTATCTGCTTGGTACGATTTTTGAGGCATGGTCTAATAATCTCCTCAGTCTATAATCTGCATCTAGTCTACTTAACGGTTATTCCACGAGCGCGCGTTGGTTATCCAACAAGCGCGAGTTGAATAATTGTTTTAATAAAAACGCCCCCAAAATATAGAAAACCGGACTAAAATAAAAACGTCCCCCAAAAAAGTCACGCTTACGCTTAGCATATTATTTTGTAGAACATAGTATAATGACTCATAACCCATGATGGCTCAGCCAATGAAAACTCGCGAACTGCATTGTCCAATGATCCACGTTTTGATTAATCCAGCTCAATTTACAACTGAAAAACAAAATTTTCAAATACCAGTGTATCGAAAACCATGAATGAATCCTCCTGCAGACCTGCGGATGTCAACTGAGTGGGTGTTCGTACCAGCTGTAAAATAGGCAAAATAAAACCATTAAAAATCTGGATCAGCTGCAGTGGATTGTATTGAGGATAAAACTATCCAAACTATCAGGAATGAGTTCGACGAATCATACTTTTGCAAACAAAGTTAAAACTAAGTCATTCCACAGTTGGGTTGTGTTAACAAATAATTTACATTTAAACTCGAGAAGGAAGGACTGAGATCGCACATATTCCATTAGTTAAAATATATACTTTTAGCTTGAAGATCTAAAAATGCTTCAGGTAAATGGTGGGGGGGGGGGGGGGGGGGGGGGGGGATGAAATTGAAAGAAAAAAAAAAAAAAGAGGGGGGGGCGAAGAAAAAGGGGTGGGGGATTAATATTAAGAAGAAAAAAAAAAAAAAAGACAAC
>Ga0126339_10000593_pt1 | contig 20789 bp, 18 predicted proteins | sample OrbTmetagenome_2_FD_92532 | JGI IMG/M metagenome (GOLD analysis project Ga0126339, IMG submission 92532) | Coral microbial communities from Petempiche,Puerto Morelos, Mexico - Orbicella T R C metagenome | ecosystem: Host-associated > Invertebrates > Cnidaria > Coral | place: Petempiche,Puerto...
GAAAAGCTTTTGACGTAATTGAACACAACATCTTGATCAGTAAACTGTCAAAACGCGGAGTGACTGGAAACGAACTTGAATGGTTCAAAAGCTACTTACAGGAAAGAAACCAATTCGTGTCATACCTAAGTGTCGAGTCTGAACGTCGTTTAATCACGCACGGAGTTCCGCAAGGTTCGGTTCTCGGACCTACTTTATTCAACATCCATATCAACGGTATCATCGACACTTGCACAGATAGCGAAGTAGTACTATACGCCGACGACACGGAAATCCACGCCAGCGCAAAAGATGTTAGTGCAGCAGAAAAACGTGTCAACAAAGATCTAAAAAGTACTGCAACATAGTGGAATCAGAATGGTTTAATCAGTAATCATAAGAAATGCGAGGCTATGTTGATTGGATCAAAGCACGCTGTTAAAAACACGCGAGCGTTACAGATTATCCTCAATGGAAAACCAATGAAACAGTCAGATTACTTTAAGTACTTAGGAATTTACCTCGATCATTGTCTGACCTGGAGCAAACATGTAGCCTATATACAATCTAGGGTTTACCCTAAACTAAAACTGCTTAATGGAATTTCATCTTTTCTTAGTCGCGATATTTTGCTCAGAATCTACAAGCAGACTGTGCTACCTTTATTAGACTATGGTTGTGTTGTATGGGGCGAATGCAGCAAAGAGAACTCCCAACGTTTAGAGCGCCTGCAAAACCAAGCAATGCGAATAATATTGCATGCTAACCGTAAGACATGTACTCAGGAGATGCGCGCTAAATTACAGCTATTATCACTTCACAGTAGACGCCTTTTCATCAAGCTACAATATGTTTACAAGATAATTAACAACATTAACTGCCCAAAGCAGTTGACAGGTTACTTAATGAAACGATCACAGAGACATTGTCGATCCTTTAGAGATCCAACATTATTAGATCTACCACAAGTTAAGACCAAATGTGGACAGACCTCGTTTAAGTTTTCGGCTGCGAGTGCCTGTAACAAACTGCCAAGAGAGATTCGCGAACTCACAACACTTGCACAATTTAAAGGCAAAACATTCACTTACCTAATAAACATGGATAGTGCAAATCACACTTGTACAATTTAAATTTAAACTTTTGTATATAATTTATACTTTTTAGATTTGTAATCGTAAATTCTATGCCTGTAATTCTTTATTGACTTTTTTTTGATGCTTTTTATTACTGGTCACCGATTAATACCAGTCAATCTATATCTTGATCGACTGACCGGTCTTTACCAGGATAAATAAAGTTATTATTATTATTATTATTATTATTATATTATTATTATTATTTTCAGTATGATATTTCCTTTTCTATTTTGTGTTCTTTTTGCCTGACATGGGCATGACAGAATAGAGTGGAATTTATGGCAGCTGTTTCATTTTAACTATTTTGGATATTAAAGAAATATTACACGACTTGTTGATCAACCAAAACTAGTTTTTGATTTTACTTGTTTTTTGGTAGCTGTAGCAGTAATTTTTCCTGTTTTATTTTTTATCTCATGAACACAAAGAAACGAATGTTCAAGTTGCTGACCGGTTAGGAGTCTCTTCGAAGTTTAAGTTCTTTGCAAGTTAAACCTGCGGTCCAACAAAACAAACTATGGGATGAACCCTTAAAAGAGATCGCTACGCTTTCGGGGGGATTCGTATATACACCACGTCGCTGTTAAACATTTAAAAAACCGGACATCGGTCTTGGTTTTCTAAAATATCTCCATTGCTACCGCAATTTAAAGAAAAATTTTGCCAATCGTCGTCCGGATGGTTTTCTCTACGTCGCTGATGCAATACCACCACCGCATTTACCATGTCATGATAGAGTCTCAAAGTAGAAGTAACGTTTTTCTGGAAAACATTTGGTCGCCCCCGATATCAATTCCGAGAAAACGGTAAGGCCGTAACATTTAGAACTGTTTACCCAAAAAGTATATATTTTTTTGTCTCTTTTTTAAGACTCAAACAGGACATACATGTTTCAATATCGTTATTATTACGCTTACCTTCTTAAGTTTAGGTCGGCCTCTGCAACCTTTAACAGCCCGTTTATAATTACAGAAAAAAACAAGAAATCAGTTAAACTTGAACCCCTGAAATATCTTTCCGATTGTGGTGTAATGCAAACTTTAACTGTTTTACTTCAACAATGCTTAATTATATTGGTTAATACCCAAATCAGTCGTTTTTCATGCTGTCGCACATTTACAGAATTAACCTACACGAAGTGAGGTAATTTTTAATGAAAGTTTAGGAAAGGTGTTGAAGAACGTAAGACACTGGCAAGTTATCATCCTAAAGAATCACCTGAAGGCTTATTTTCACTAGCGCAAAAGCATAAGCCGACATACGAAGACGTAGTAACTAGATGTTGACAGGCGGTATCTTTTGTTTGGACAATCTCACTGAACAAAAGACGCTACCTAACAACGCCTTGCTGCGTCTGAGATTGTTGTGAAAACCTGCCCTAAAGAATCATCCTTAATGTTGTATCCCTTTGGAATATATTGGCTTTCATTATAATTGACCAAACTAATATTTGACCAAACTAATATTTGACCTTTACCATGATCAAAATAATGTGTAATTGCACCTTGAGCAAAACTAGCGAGAAAACGAACATAAAAAAACCTCATGATTCAGCTTGCCGCTGTTTAAAATCCGTCTCCCAAATGTAAGTATTTTTATTTATTCATTTATGTTTATTTATCTACGTAGCTTTTACACATTTCAAGCGGATTGTAATTGTTTACTGCATAAAAACCCATTTTTAATGGTCTGATTAATAAAGTTATCACTATTTACAGTAACTACTAGCTTCAATCTTATTGCAAATAAATGTACGGGTTTTAAACGGTCATTTCTTGTTAGGAATTTAAATTTCTTATTCATGGTGTTATTTGCATTTGAAGCAAAATCGCCAACAACTGTCTACCACACTTTAAAAGGACAGAGAGTAAGGCGGAATGGTGTTGTATAGTGTTATTGTATTGTACTGTATTGTATCATTATTGTATGATGACTCAAGCGTATTGTATCGTATAATGACTCAAGTAGAAGCCTTACAGACTGATTTTTACCGATTAGGCAGGTAAAAGTTTTAGTTAACGTTACATTTCCTTTTTGGAATAAAGTCATCATTTCACAATATTTAGGGTCTAATTTGAGATGCTAACTAGATCTGCAGTTTGAGATAAACTTAATTACATTCTTTATCTTTCTTCGATATCGTCAAATAAGCTATTTACAAATTTTTACCTCACAATCCAGCCTATATTTACATTTTAGCCATGCCTATTTTTATTCCATTGTATTTAATTTTTATTTCTATTTTTATTTCATTGTCAACGTCCAGGTAGATTTTAGCTATCACGACTTCAAATTGTATCAGTTTCCAAACGTTAACTTACTTCCGTGTACTGTAAAGCTGTTTTTTTTTTTAAAATTTAAAGTCGCTCAAAACAGGCTACTGTATTGTGATTAACGGAGGCTTTATAGCTATTGGCCTTTGAGTCCTGGTTTAATTACAAAACTGAAAAAAGATCACATTAAAAATTGTAGCCATTTTATTTCATGTTATCATGATTCGGGGTTTTCCTAATTTGTGGATATAGTCCTCTTTAGGCTTACCATGCAAATACTTGTCGCAAATTCTGCTCGTAGATCACTTTTGAATAGGATTAACACCAAGGGATTTATCGCAGGGTTTAAAATCATAAAAAGCCACGTGACTCTAACGAGAGTCAAGGATACGCTGCACAGGCCGAGATACGTGCAAAATGACGCGTAGAGCGACAAAGACCAACAAAAGAGAAAAATAGTTATCACTGCAATTATTACTCTAACGGAAGATCTCTTCGATCGTCTTCGCTGGAACATTCTCCGAAATTCCTTATTGCTTCTTCTCTCGCTTCTTATTTCCAGACTTGATGAAGGCTCATAGTTAGACAACGGATGAGAATCTACGGTTACATTTGTTTGCCTTTCATTGTCTTCATAAAGTGCCCCGTTTGGTTGCTCGGTGGAATTGTTCCTCATTTCATTGAAGTTTATCCCATGCAATTGAGCTATCGCTCGTTTTGAGTGGAGCCGCGCTAGCCGGATTATCTGTATATTTGCCATCATTAGAAACATGCAGGGAATGGCTACCATGACAATTGTTTCCATAATGGTAAAAATGCGAAACCATTTTGCTCTTGTGGCAGGCTCGGCATAAAGCCAAGAGAAGTGAAGGCCAAAATTCACAAGTGGTATTCCCCAAGAAATCGCCATCGTTTTCACAGCGCCAGTTGTTGTCATGTAACTTGCATACTTCAAAGGATGGACAATGGCAAGATAACGATCTACCGTCATAGCGGACAAGTTAAAGATTGACTCGTACAAAAAGAGCTCTTCAAAGACACTTTTCAAGTAAACATCACACGTTTCTAACTTTTTACACGCAATGTGTAATGGTGTAATGAACAAACCAACCATGAAATCACTCACAGCAAGAGATAAAATAAACCAGTTGGTGGTGTTGTGGAGCTTAGATTTTGTTAAGATCAACCAAATGACAAATCCATTTCCAGCTATTGCTGTGATGCTGACAGTTAAACTGGTGTACATGTACCACGACATCCTCGTCCACTGCTTTCTTTGGTTCAAAGGTCAAAGCTGATCGGTAGCGTCTTTAACACACTTTACAATCGTGAAGTTTGATGAGCTATAAAACTATGGTACTGTCACTGCCGTTTGGGAGCAGTAGCTAGTTCTTGTAATTATGAGTCTTAATGGTTGAGACTGATTTGAATATTGACTTCAAACAATTTTAACTAAGTACACAAAATTTGTCATTTGGTTTAGACACCTGCAAAAACAATTTGACTCTGTGCTTAGCCTACGTAGCAAGCGTACTCGTGTGAAGAGCTTTTCCGCATTCTGGCCGCGCGTAAATTGGAGGGAGTGCACTCCAATTCCAGTACTTTGCTTCGAGTCGACATTAATTAAAAGTAAAGGCCTGCTTCAATCTCGAGTTGACGTTATCACCTTAGATATAACTTGCTCCTGAACTCATTCAATCGTACTGCCCTTAGGCTTCAATCAAGTATTTTTGTTTGTGTTCAATAAGACAGGCATTTATTTGTTCATACCCATCTCATTTATGGCTGTATTGTCAGTTGTCAACTGCGTACCTTAACTTACCCGCGTAAGAATTATTCTCTGCTCTGCTTTTTCTCTGATCGTCACATTTTGTGAAAACGCGTTTTAAAGATAGTATTATTCACTAACTGAAATTGTGTCTTAATTTCTTGGGGATCGCAGTTCATAATCTTTCCAAAATAATCACGAAAACATGTAGTGTGTAATTCCCTAAAACGCCGCAAAGCACTGGTGGACTAAAATTTATGTTAATTTGTCACTAGCTACACTGGTGGATCTCAACCAAACCATATGAGCCGTAAAAACTAAGAAACACATTTCTTGGGCTGGAATTATGTGTAATTTACTATTTGTCGTGTATTATTTCAAAGGAACTTGATGTTATGATTGACAGACAGGTTATTAAGTTTCCAATTATTCCAAAACAGTTTGTTTATCTGCAGCTACATGTAGTTTGCAATTTGCGAAGTACACACCACATAGCGTTGTTTAATAAAGTCGATTTTGGTTTATTTTTTTTTTATTTTTTTGTTGCTCAGTACTTCGCAAAACTTATGTAGTTTCTGTAAGAGATAAACGGTGGAAAAGGCGGAATTCAAGTAACTCGCCGAATGCAACTGAACCGAAAATACGTCAAAATTTTATTGCGGGTATACTTTCAAATGAAAAGTACTTATGCTGAAGCAGAGGTTCCCTTTCGATTCGTCTCTCACCGGGTAGAAGGAGAGAGGAATCTGCGTCTCGCAGGGTAGCGGTTAACTTTCCTTGTTTGCAGTTTTCTCTCGATGCCGATATCTGCCACACCCAATTATCACTTTGAAAGACAAATGTTCCAGATGATGGCTCTGGTTGTTGCATAGGATCAATTAACTGTGATTCATACCACTATTAATATAGAAACTACTACCAACAAACGATATATAATTTGACTCTTTTTTCTTCCAGCTAAAATTTTAAAAATTTCTCTTATTAACATGCCCAGGAGGGATTTACTTTGGACAAATTTAAGAATTTTAATTATTGGTTTGTCATTCATTGGTTTTGTTTTGCATAATAGTTCTCTTTCGTCAGCACCATTCAAACATTCATATTTTGTTACTTTAACGGTTTTTCAAAAAGTGTGTTTTATAGCAAATTTTGTCACAAAAGCCGTAATTTACAATATTCTTCTTGCTGCATAAGCGACAAAAATGCATGTAATATTTCTTAATGAACTTCTTATCTTTCTTAAGCTCTTCATGACCCAGCGATCCTGAAAACATCTTTCCATAAAAACTGAAACACCCGACTGAGAAGATCAAACCAATTTTACTTTTTCAAGCGTGAAACGCGCCAGCAAGACAGTCTTAAGCTTAAATTTTTAATAAGGAAGAACCTTCTTTAAAGAGATGAACGTTTTTAAACTTACTAAATTATCTTTCCGACTTATTTAAATTTTATTCATATGCCAAGCGTACGGACTTTAAACACAATAAGTAATTTTAATTTCAATGCCTTTTCTGAGAGTTTCTAAGGCTCTTTCAAGAGCCATTATAAGAAAAAAGGTGGAGGATGCTGGTTTGTTATGCAGGTGTCAATCTGTACTAATATACATGCTAACGAAAGCGCCCAGTACACTAATACATTAATCATTCATAGTTGGCCATAGATTTGTGAAGATCACTTGCCTTCACTGATCAAGAATGGCACATGTTCATATTTTATACGAAAAGGCAAGGATTTTTGCGAAATTCTCTGACATCAGTCTTGGGAACAGCTCTATTCCTTTATTGTTTCGTCTGCTCTTAAATCTGGTTGAATGTGGCATTGAAATGGTATAAATTAAACCAGCTAAAGAAAGTGGCTTGCAAGCACATCAAGGAATCGTTCTTAACTTCTTCTGAAAAGTCTGCAATGATGAAAAACGACACTTTTACCAACAATGAATCAAATAACAGTTCGCTGTCACTCTTCTACATCGTTCTTGCACCATTGATAGCGTTCATTGCTGTAGTCGGAAATGCAACAGTGATCATCTTGATTTTGAAAAGGAGGCGACTCCATGTGATGACTAACTATTTTGTGGTATCCCTTGCCGCGGCAGATTTCTTGGTAGGGTTGTTTCTTCCTTCCTTTATCGTCGCGTGTGATTTTTGGTCCGACTGTAAAATCACCACTTATTACATGTTCTTTAACTCGTTTACTTTGGCTTCAATAGCAAATTTATTCGTCATGACAGTGGACCGATATATATCCATTGTCCATCCACTGCGTTATCAGTCTTATGCCACTTCAAGTCGACTTTTTGCTGCCATGTCAGCATCTTGGATCATCCCAGCGCTTTTGTCGTTCACTCCTCTCTTCTGGAAATTTTCAAGCTCAGAAAAAGTCAAGAATACAGCAATTAAAGTTCACGCATTTATTGTTATCACTGCATTTGAGCTAGTACCCACGGTTGTCATGCCAGCAATGTATGCCCACATTTTTCACACCGCAAGAAAACACGCCCGGCAGGTAGCAGCGCACAGAACACAGCTTCAGTTCAACGACACATGCAGTCAGGTTTTCAGTGAAAGGAGCGGGCTAGAAATAACAACGCCGATGGGAAAGAGAGTTTCTTTACAGCGAGACAAAAGAGAAAGGAAGCCCGACGGTTCGAGTATTGCCGTTTTGGGAGCTGTTATCGGTCTTTTTGTGCTGTGTTGGTCTTTTGATACCGTTATTTCGTTTTGCAGTAAATTAGAATTGTGCGTTATAAGCGATAGCCTTTTTAGGGTATCTGACTTGATGATTTTTGTGAACTCCGCTATAAATCCACTAGTTTACGCCTTTTTGAAGAAGGATATCAAACGAGAACTTAGTGTTACGTTTTGCTGTACCTCAAGTGATTTTGAGTGACTACTATTACTTTAGCTTTCTCAAGGGTTCTCGTTATCCAGTTTAATGAGCGTTTGAAGTTTTCTTACACCTGTCATGAAAACCAACAATCAAACTCTCGACAGACACCTGCACATATCAGTTCCTCTTTTTTATTTTGGTTTTATGGTTGTCTCTGTTACATTTTTTCCCCTTTCTTTAATTTTAAAAGAGAGTGACCCAGATCTCCGTGTGAATATGATACGAAGTTAGTTACCAATTATCAGTAATTAGCTCCAATTCAATCGGAAGAGGAAAACTCCAGCGAGTGACTTATTCTTTTCAAATAGACGAATATATAGACACTTTATATAAATAGTGCCGTTATTAGAATAACAATAATTATACATCCCAAGCCTCGTATTCATGTGAAAAATCCTTTTTCCTTTCATTGACACGAGGCTTAGGATACATAAGGTATTGCTATTTAAATTTAGGCGCCGTTCATACAAAGTGTCTATATTCGTCTATTTTAAAAGAATCAGTGTTACTCGTTTTTTCTGTAGATTGTCCACTTTCAACATTTGTACAATAAAGTAACAAGCATAATGAGAAAAAGAAGAAATTTCGCAACTAAATGCGTCGATACTTCATTACTTAGGCGCAGGCTAAAATTAGTGAGTAAAGAAAATAACTTGTAATTTTGGAAGCCCAGGTGGCCATGAGTTGCATTGTTAAAATAACATGTCGATGTGTGGGACATGGTTGAAATGACATGATCACCACTATTAAGAATAGCAGGTTAAATCAAACCCAAAACTTCTGTTACTTGCTACTAACTTTGCAAAATAAATACACGTTTGACAAAATTTTGCCAATATTCTGATCCCTGGCAATGCATGTGAACTGCATTCTTCCGTATCTCTGTTACGCACAGGCAGAATACCGAAAGCATTAGCACGGTAGATGTGTTTATCATCACTGAAAAAAATCAGTAAACATTGACTTTGATATTTACAAAATAATTTAATGATCAATGAAATTGTATCGCAACTTTTCGTCGATTCAAACGCTTCATTCATCGTTAAATTTGAAAGAATTCAAACCAGACCATGTTAATAAACCTAACAATAAAATTGTTGGTGTTATCAAGCATGTAGGCTGGTTAATTTTTTAATTAACTTTCAAAGTCGGCTCAAAGTCGAAGATTAAATTGTCAAAGTACGTTTACATGGAAATTATACCGAGGGTGTCGTACACCGCAACACCGCAAAGGAAATTAGCAAGTTAATGCATAGGACCCCGGGGGGTACTCCCAGAAACGTTGGGTGGGGTGTGCGGCCCACTTCCCAAAACTCGTACCCTATTCATGACCCAAATCTGCGATTTTTGCTACCCTATTTATGACCTGGCCAAAAATTCGATACCCTAGTTATGACCGTTACGGCTGGCACAGTTGCCCTAAACATAAATTACGATGGGCTTTTCTTGACGCTCTTATTGATAATGATGAAAAAGTAGCTTCTTCCAAGAAACATATCCAATTCAAAACTAGAGTGCCATACCCTATTTAAGACGAAAATGGCCAAAATCTATACCCTATTTATGACCAAAACGGCTGAAAAACCCTACCCTTTGCGGCCGCACATACCTTTATGGCCCATTTAAGTTAAGGGAGTAACCCCCCGGGCATAGGACTCTGTAGCTGGTAAAATCCATCGCTAGGGCGGAAAATAGTGAAAAAGAAGGAAATAATTGGAACGGAAACGATGGAACGACTTCCAACAAGTAGTCAAAGCAATCGGTAGGTTTTATAATAGAATTCACAACCATTTGGACTACATTACCTATTTTAACTAATGAAGCTGGCTAAGTTCAAATATGACCGGAAACCTGAAAGATTTAATGCTGATTATCTTCAACCGAAAAGCAAATCAGGCAAACCGCATGTTTGGAGAATTGCGTATTACGTGGGTGTACATTTAATTCAAGATTCTTAACTAATTATCGAGTTGAAAAATTGTCTAATATCACGTCAAAAAACACCACAAACACTCGCACAATGTCTCCCTCGATTTATACTGGGTTTCTCGTTTTTGGGGTCTCGGCAAAGAAAATCAGCAATACTTTAATGGCGTCAACGCAGAGTTATATGGTATCATATGGAATTATAGTATTACAATTTTGAAGTAATTTTGCCAAAGTTGTATTATTCTGTTAGCCCATTTATTGCACTTGTCCAAAAAAAAATTAAAGGTTTTGCATACAGAATTATGTTACTATTGTATATTTCATTTTTAAAACAGTGCATTTTAAAGTGTTGGTATATGCTCTTTTATACAACAGAGACTCGTTTTCAGAAAATTCAAGTTCTTCTGATTTCGACTGCCCTAGCGTAAACATTACACTAAACTGCAAACTAATTCAAATGACTGGCGCAATTTGTAGTTCTGCCCGATGAAGGGAGGGCTGGTAAAAAATTGATTGAAAATGTTAGGTATGGTCTGTGGAAACAGTATCGATACGCCTTATAACGTGACTTGAAAACTTTGCTTGCTCTTGCCTTGAGACAAATTTAAACTAATTAAGCTCCACGGATGATTTTTGTTATTAGCATGATTAACGACGAAACTGTACATCTTCCACGTTTCCCTTTTAAAATAAACAAACAAACGAACGAAACACGAAAAAAACAAAAACAAAGAAAAAACAAAGAAAAGCAAAAAAAAAAAAAAAAACATAAAAAAAGCGAAGCGAAGCCAATTTGTGCTCAACTCTCTCTATATATTTCTCTATTGTACTTATCTTGGTCATTCTATTTGTACGAGAAGAGTTGTACAATTTTTTATCGATACAAAATATGCGAGGATTGCAATAAATATGTACAACACTTCTTTGGTGTACATCATTCAAAGGGAGCTAGCTATAAATTAAAATTACAATTAATGACAATAAAACAAGAATCTGGAATATCGTTCTAATGATTAAAGAAAATCCATCGCGATTGCTCAGAGGATAACTTGTTAAATTTGACTTATGTCAGTTTTCCCGATCTCCAGTTCTGCTATCTAAGGACTCAGCTCACTGACTTGGACGCAGTGTTACGTCTTGCAGCACCTGCTCAAACCTGCCAGTGCATGTTTGTCCGACGGTTACAATTGGCTTATATATATAATTAATTATCAAACAATTTTCTCTGTTATAATGATGAAAGCGAGTCTTGCCAAATAACAGCTCAAGAGAAAGCTACAAACTAATAATATACAAACGCACAAGCAGACATAAAGTTAGAGAAAATCTAGTTGATTCAGGCAGTCCTGTCGATTACTTATTTTTTTCTTTCCCTTGGTACAGAATTAAAATAATCTTCAGTTTGGTAAACAGTATGATTATACTGATTAACAAGAGAATAGATGGACTTGTGGCAAATGAATTTAAGTCATTTAGGCCATTGTCGATTTTACGTGTATTGCTAAACTTAAACACATGCAAAGTGGACTACCGTGACCGTATGTTGATAACTTTTTTTCATCCCTCCTCTCCTTCCGGTGAATTGCAGTTACAGGTGTAACTTCATTCTCAAAAATACAAAAACAAGCAATGGCTGGTAAAATATAATGCTATAGTTTTTTTTTTTTCGAACTTGTTATTCAATTCACTAAAAGCAGCAAAACACAATTACGATGAAAGAACATTTTTTTGACACAGATTTATTAATGCACGTTTGCAAAGTTTGCAATTGGAATTGCACTTTAAAAAATGATCTTAAATCTTTTCGAAGAAACTATTGCTCTGTTGTATTTTCATTTCAGCCGGCTGTCATCTATAAGTTAGTGTCAAAAAGAATATGCTTTTGTACATGTATTCAGTGTTGGCGTAACGAACTGCGCTATCCCCGGGATAGTGATTTATCCTTTGGATAGCGTTACCCACCCTTTGAACTACTGGGGCCTTGAGGTTTTCAGTTGATCGACCAAGAAAACGGATAACTATTCGGCCCGGAGTTGCATGCTGAACACCGTCGATCAATTTGGAGGAAACAAACCCTCTGTACAATGGGACTTAAGCTCGTAAACGATGAAAAATTTGGGAAAATAGCCTAAGTAAAGACCTAACTTTTTTAGATATGATGACATCGTTAACAGCAACGATGGAATCGATAAACAAAACCATACAATAAAAAACTTTACCTGATCACACTGGACACAGAATCGTGTGTTTATTAGACCCTATTACTCGGGCAGTTAGCTTTCTAATCTCGTGTCACTGATAACGTGGGTATTTGGCTCATGTCTATGGCTTTTAGTATCTTTATTTCGTCCACAGCAAATTTCTTCATTCTAACGGAGCTCAGTCTACTTTTCTATTTTTTTCAAAGCATAACTTTTCAACCAATCCCAACTCGCGTATAATCCGAGCTGAGTTATTAGTACAAAATCAAGACTGTGACAGTGTGGTATTACGTTTACGGCACGAAATTTTAGTGCGAAATGCGATAAAGTGTTTAAAGTTTTCAAAAAAGCACTGTTAGTACGGATTATGCAATTTGGCTCTGCAAACTCGAGCTGTAGCTTCTGGAAGAACGAAACATTTGACATATCTACCCATTACAGGCACTTGTTCTCGATTATCACATCTGTGCATATTTTGCAGCTACAGGGCTCATCAGCACTCGCTTTGCAGTGACAAAATCTCTTCTGGAACTTTGCTTCCCTTTTGTAACCACGACCACAACACATAAAGGTGCAATCATCTTCCTTGAGAGTGTTCCGTTGGCACTGTCGACCGCGTGTTCCTGGAATGCTGTATTGATCTTGACGGTAGCAGTAAGACGGGGATTGGCTGAAGTAAACAAGAGACGACTTCTTTGGTTTTTTGCTTTTAGGTCGACCATGGTTCCTCGAGCTCCCAACGGTTCTTAGATAATATGACTTTTTTCTATCTCTTCTTGTGGCAATGACCCTGGTAGCTTTGTAATACTTTGCTTTGATAATACGGCTGATCTTTTGAAGTGGTGGTAAAATAAGTTGACAGGACTTTATTCTTCCTGATGTGCCCACGGTGCATTTGACAAGTCTATTTTCTTTCAATACCTGTTCAAAAAGGAAAAGGGATATTTCACAAAACTGATTGAACCAATTTGCCAGCGGACGCTCATCAGTAACGAAATCCTCCTGCCCAGGACAATTGCTTTTGTTATTAGATGACTGAGCATGGCATACGTGCAGCTCTTCCGTTTTACTCACTTAGACACAGGTAAGGTTGAAGTTTTCCGGGAGCTGGTGTTTCTATAAACTCGCTTACTATCTTGCAATGGAAAAATAAAACACCAAATAAATGGAAAAATAAAACACCAAGATATATTATGAGCTAAAAAGGGGAAAAATAGTAAATGATTCTCAATCACATAGAAAAGCGATCTAGTGTCATCATGAAACAAGACTGAAAAACATTTCCTACATAACTGGTGAATTAGTTGCATAACTGTGTTTACCTCGAGTCCCACTCTGACATTTTGCTTCATTATTGTATTTATCTTACTGTTGTTGCCTCTTCCGCTCAACATGAACCGCTCAGCTGAGTAAGTTCCATAACGAATATTTACACTGCAACCTCGCCATTTTAAGGATTGACCATGAAAGGGTCTTTTAGCTCCCTCGCAACTGCATTCCGTTACATCTTTTGATGTACAGGCCTTCGCTATGCTTAACGCTATTGCGGCTGAAAGTAATGCAGTAGTAAAAGCGGCTTCTTTGGTTCCATCTGGGGAGAAAAATAATTTAAATATGCAGGCATTAATTCAGCTGAGAGTGTTCTTCGATTTGCTAATGGCCTATTCACACAATCCAAGCATGTCATTTTTGCGATGCTGTGTGGAGAGGCTAGGTTAAATTAGCGTATAAAAGGGATACACGTCCTTAAGGCGAAACACTCCTGAAGAACCAAACTAATAAAAATTTAGAAACAACAGGCGCTTTCTATTCAATGGAAAAACTCTGGTTTGAATTTCCGGAAATTTCCAGCGACAAATGGGATAGCATTTTCCAGAATTTCCGGGAAAAAAAGAGAACCTCGCGAGGTGTACCCAAATTTTCCGAAATTTCTGCCGGAAATTTTCCTTCCATTTGATTTTCCTCCAGGAATTTCCGGAATTTTCGGTTGAATGGTTCGCTTATCGGAAATTCAACAATTTCAAATTCAGGTAATTTCGGAACAACTTGTCCCCGTTAAGAAATGTTTGAAATATTTGATTGAATGGAAAGCTTCCTACTACAAAGATAACGACAACGACAACAAAACAGAAAGATCTGCCAGCAAATAAATTAGATTATTTGCATCACGAAAATTTTTACGTCGTAGAGAGAAACCTCGTGAAACTAAAAATGATTAGAAAATTCCATTGGCATCACGATTGCCACTAAAACATGACCTGTTTGGCGGGCCTAATTTCGTCTGGAACAGGTTCATTACGTTAAAAAGGCTCATGCGAAATTTCCCAAGAGAAATTGACAAAAGAAAAGCAGCTTAGTTCTTAACGCGACAATAGCCACTTTGTTCAAAGAACTAGTGTAAATAAACAGGGGGACTTCTGGGCCTCCATCTTGGTTTTGTAGCCGTCTCATTGCGAAGTGTGACTGGAAATGTATATGGCAATCGTTGCTAGCATCATGGATTACATTTTGCCTCTTGAGCATGCAACTATTGCGTAGTCATCACGTTAGATATGAATTGACCCCAAACATGTGTTTCTAGTGACATGTGTTTCTAGTGAAAGTTCTTGCTCTTTGGGTGAAAAAGTGATTGAAAGAAATATTGACCTAAAAAAACTTTCAAATATTTGGGTGCAAAAGCCCTAATGAGCTATACCTTCTCTGTAAAATTTCCACCCCTCGAACGAACACACGACCGCAACAAAATGAAGATTTTTACCCCATATGCTTTGAAGCTCCTAACGTGATCATTGGCCTGATTATGTGCAATTACTGTTGATTTAAACTAATTTCCCCAGACACTAAAACTCTGGTCTTTGGGCTATGATCCCAACCTAATTGTATTTGTCAACCTAGCCCTCCTACACAGCCAAAATAACTCCTTAATAACCTTTTAGCTGTCTACAATAACAAGCGTTGGAGTTAACAATAACAAGATACTGTTGTTTTCGACAAAACCCACACTGTTTTGATATTGCTGCCTACCCGGTGCTCGCCGTACAAGATTCTTCCGGTCAAGCAAGCTGCAGTTCCATCTATTCCATTGAAATTCTCGTTCGCATTCTTGCAATCCTTTCTCGATTCCTTTCTTTATTGCAGTTTGAAGTCCAGGGACTCTAAGGCAAAGTTTTCTTTGACTAGAAGTGAGTCCTGGAGCTTTCAGACACCATGGATTAATACGAGCTGGCCTCTTTGCTGTGCTGTCGCTGCTGTGAGTAACAACAAAATACGCGTTAATTCGTGACTTCGTCGGGTAGATTCTCCTTTGTTATGCTCCGTTGGCCAACATACTTTCCGTGCCATTATGGAGCCCTGAGCTAAATATGGTTTCCCACCATGAATAAACATAATTCCCGTGATCTTCCATCAGTTGTTCTATTTCCACCCCAATCAAAGGAGGGCTTACGTTTGGAAGGGCACTTAGCTTTTTCACAAATACAATAATAAGCATTTGATTTACCTCGATCAACTTCAGGTTGAAATTAGCTAAATTTAAAGTAAGGGATTGATTCAGGAGCAAAAAGCATTTAAAAATGCATTCATATGTTAAGCATGAATTTAACCCCCAGATTGCTAGACTTTTCTGAGTCGAAAAAACATGATTACATTTCTGTCGACGAAATCCTCCTGAATGGACATTCTGCTGTCCGAGTGAGCACGAACTTTGGGTCTGCGGACAAACTGTTTTGCTTTTGAACCTTTAAGAAACATCATTGTCTAGAGTAAATCTTGTAAACACTGGCACTATTGAGTTTGGACTAAGTATGTCTTCAAAAAAGTGGCCGTAGCTGTAAATGTGCATTGTTCCCCCTAAGCCAACAAGTTGACCTGGTGATCATGTAATTAACGAGTCGACAAAATCTCAAGTCTCGATAGTGTTTAGGTCAAGCATATATAGATTCTTAAACAAATTATCACTGTCAGTTTCATTATCTTGCCCTTTCTTGTGAATTTCTCGACAGCGTTGACAGATTTGGCTGAATCAATTTTGCCACTCTCGCACTCAAACAACCAATTTCGCTACAACGTGTCTTTTGTGCTGAAAGAACCACTTTCAAAGCAGCTGGTTTCGCTTAAATGGAGACATATCCACAATCATGAGGATTAAAGGCTGAGTCAATCATCCGTAAACATGCATGTACTTATTTGTCTGTGATGCTGAGTAACGTCGGCCGTGTTGCCTGAAATGCCATTTTCAAAATTTCACCTAGATAGCTGAGGACAAGGTGTCTCTGTGTTGACAACTAGGCTCTCAAATTAGCACTCCTCGAAAGACGCACATTCCGCTCACTTCTACACTAATTTTGCCACGCAAAGTGAATCAGTTTCGATTAATCTTGACAAGACTTAACCTAATTTACAAAATCCGGAAAGAGACTATTCTTCTTGTGCTTCAATTGGTCCTTGAAGAAAAACGTCTTTGGGTGAATTTTTAATGAAAATCCTAATGGGTGAAAATCTTTTCGGATTTTCACGTCATGAGATACAACTTGCACTCACCCATCATTCTCAAAGTCGAACTGACGACTCACCTCCAAAGCAAAAATACAAACACGATCACCTCCACGAGCAGCTTCATCGTGTTTCTTCCAGCCCTTCACTGTTATGGCTTGCACCTTTGAAGATCGAGAGACACAGGTCGTTTATGGTAATGCTGATCCGTTGCTGCAGCGAGTATCACTAACCTGTCTTGGGAAACAAGAGTCTTATACACAGCTTGACAAAGAGAAAATCTGAATTCCACGACTTTTTAGGGAATGTTTCGAATTCCTGGTCGTATTTTGTCGTGGAATAAGAAAAACGACTTACAATTCTTAACAATACCAAGTTGTCTGAGGTAGTGTTTTCCTCGGAATTAATGATAAGTTGGCTGCAGTTGGCAAAGCCTCCGTTGCTTCTCGGCTGATCCGCATTTGTTTACCCAGACAGGGCTCAAAGAAGATATTGTCTTTTTTCGGATTACATGGCACGGCGAGAAGACACCTTAGAACATTCCTGAAAATACCTTACCCGCTGTTCATTACGGTACTGTTTTTCATGGTTTAAATTTGCTTTCCTACTTTTAACCACATTAACCATGTTAAGAATCCTATCGAGTTTTCGTAGTTTTCACAATTTGCTTAAAATGATACTTTGTTAAAGACCGTTAAACTCGAAAAACATACGTGATAAATGACTTTAATATTAACCAACACGGAAAGGTTGTAATGGTGCCCCCTGCCCCCCCCCCTCCCCCCCCCTCACCCTCCCGAAAAGAAAAAAAACGGGTCACCTCTTCTGAAAAAAAATCACGAGGAAACAAGTGTACTGATAAAGTTTAAGTCACTTAATTTGCTTGAAGTTAGGTCTCACTAAGTAAAATATTAAACCGCTTTTAGAATTTTTATCCAGGGGCGAATAGCTTAGAAAGACCTTTGCTTAGAAAGACCCTCGCTTAGCTGCATATGTCAGAAGAGATTATTCTTGTGTTTCTCTTGGGAACGTAATCAAAGACGTTTATAAATAATGAATAATGATTGCAACACATCGAATACGTGATGTTTGATGTTTTTTTATTGTGTGCTAATCCCTTCTTTCGTTATAACTATATATTATGTATGACCTGTCTAAGCTGCAATGGCTACCGAGAATTGAATGAAACAATGTTTATATCCTGGTTTTATGTTACTTTTATAATGAATCGAAGGCGACGACAAGTCATGCGGAAGATCACGGATGCACGGCTTTTCATTCAGTAGAGATTTGATTAATTTGTTTCTGTCGTTGTCGACATTGTTTAATATTGTTATTGTAGTCACAATCTTGCTGTTTCACGTTGCATTTTCACGATGACAGTCTTTCGTATATAATGTAAAATAAAGTAAATACAGGTCGTATAAATTTAATTTCATAATTAAGTAAAAAAAAAATTGGAATATGGATTTGCGCAGAAGGATCAAGCTAAAATAAAAGGAGGTGGCTAATGGTAAACAGTCTACATCAGGACCTTGGTTTTCATCGCACACATTTTAAGACTGCCGTATTTAGGGCGTCAATTCAATCAGCAGATTTTCGATCCGTTTCGGGTCAGTGTATTAGACTACAATGCAAGCCAAATAAGCATGCTAATCAATAGTTCTAAAGTTTTAGATAATGTAAAGGCCGAGTATTGTTTCTCAGTTTTATTTGATGAAGTCATAGCAAATAATTTTTGTACGATTTCTAGCACAGTAAACATAAAATCAAAGAATTGAATCTCCTGACTAAGTCTTTGCTCCGCTTCGGTTTGAGACATTTCATGAGTGCGGGCTTTTTAATCAAATCACATTAATATTAAATTGCTATTATTTATCTAGTGCGTTTTCAGTTTTAAAAAATGACTCTGACAGGCGTAATACGTCTTATCTCTCTGCGTCTACACGTAGTGGTGAGAAAAAAATTGGAAACATCAGCTGCTTCGACAAGCATCTTTTCTGTTATCAAAATTCTCGATGTCGAATTCTACAGTCGCTAAAAAAAACAAGATTACACCTAAATGTCCAGTACTCAGGCTCCTAACAATGCTAAATAAATATAGTTTTAAAGCTTTTTTCTAACTTGGGTTTCCTAGATTATTCAGCTTACCCATCAGGTATATCAGCTGTACACAGTGCCAACATTGAAAACAACTTGGAGAAGGCGTGCCGGCTGACAAGACGAACTGCTATGACGTCAGAAACTACAGTCCGAGGCTACTCAGTGCTGCTGTGAGCGCCCATTCACCGTGGTAAGACTAAACCCTCTGATCTAAGCGGCGGTAACCTCATTTTCGCATTTGAACAACCTTCTCAGTTCCGTTCGAACATCCTTCTTGAGTAGGGCGTACACAAGAAAATTAACAGCGCAGTTTACATGAACCATAAGTATGGAAGCGATACTTAAATTTAAAGATGGAGAACATAGTTTGAAACTTGAACAGAGGGATACATATATGTTAATAAAATAGCAAGCTACAAACAGTGATATGATTGCCCCTAGAATTTTAGCAGAGAGACGTTCTTGCTCGTTTCTGTAAGCTATGCGAGAGGACGTGTTGAACGATAACTGCGCTCTTAGAGATGCTACGTGTCGAGAATGCCTCCGAATGATTATCAAAATCTTTACGTAAATCACCAAGAGCAGAAGGCAAGAGAACACTCCAAACCATACATCTATTACGACTCCATAATAGGTATCCACTTTGGCCTTTAAATCATCATCATACAACCATGAAAGGCGAATGGATGTAGCGAGCAGTGATGTGATCCATGGTAAAGATATCACGATTAGCGTTCGCTTGGTTGTCATACGAGTTATATACTCAAAAGGGCACACGATGGCATTATAGCGGTCGTAGGTCATTGCCCACAAGTTTAAAGTCGATGCGTACAACAAGAAGTTGTAGAAGAAAAGCTCAAGGCGCCAGTCGCACCTCGCCCAGTAGGAGCAGGTTAATCCAGTTGGTGTGATTGCGAGCCCAACACAAAAGTCTGATACGGCGAGAGATAACACAAACCAGTTACAAGTCACTTGAAGACTCTTCCTTGCCGTTATTAAGAAAATAACAAATCCATTGCCCAAAACGGTGACGACGGAGATAATTATCCTTAAAGACCAGTACCATGTTATCTGGGGTTCAAGTGAAAAGTGGTTTTGTAATGGTTGGCTCCTTATTACCGTTGTGTTATTCATCGCACTTGAAATTGTTATCAGTGTTCATGGAAGCAACTTTCAGATTCAGTTCTCCCGTTGCTTATTCTTCTTCTTTTGTGCCGTTTCCTTTTTGCTTGAAAGCAGTTATATTATGATAGAGCCTCCACCAAAATATATGAAGGCCAACATGAAATATCGATTCTTTTAAGAGAGTCCATTCACAAAGTAGCGGGACACGGAAAAACTGAATTCAACAGAATACACACCACTCAGCCCTCGTCTTTTTCTATCCTATTTTTAACTGAGCAAGTTTTCAACACCGTCAATTGCTCCAGCGTCTGTCTGGTTCAAGCCTTCCACAGATAATCTTATATCGAGCAATAAATGACAATTTTCGTGAGTAAATAATATCGACGACACATTCAAACTATTGTGCAAGCTTGTTAAAGCATCAATTTAACTTACCTGTTTTGAGTATCGTGTCCACCCCAAAAAAGCGAGTGATCTCCCCGAGTAGGCATGAAAAGGATCAGAATGGCGCGCAGTATTTTTTCCAATTAAACTCGTCGACAATAGGTTGCATTAAAGAACAATTTATTGCGAAGTTCCTCTTCTGAAATAAGATTGTGGTAATTTGCATGAAGACGAGCAGAGTAATAAGACACTGAACTAAAATGTTTACTTTTTGTATAAATTGCGTCTATGAACAAAAAGCTAATTAAAGAGTAAAAAATATTAATTGTAAAAAAAAAAAAAAAAAAAAAAAAAAAAAAAAAAAAAAAAAAACAAAAAAAAGAAGAAAAAAAAAAAAAAAAAAAAAAAAAAAAAAAAAAAAAAAAAAAAAAAAAAAAAAAAAAAAAAAAAAAAAAAAAAAAACAAAAAAAAAAAAAAAAAAAAAAAAAAAAAAAAAAAAAAAAAAAAA
>Ga0126339_10000594_pt1 | contig 20777 bp, 10 predicted proteins | sample OrbTmetagenome_2_FD_92532 | JGI IMG/M metagenome (GOLD analysis project Ga0126339, IMG submission 92532) | Coral microbial communities from Petempiche,Puerto Morelos, Mexico - Orbicella T R C metagenome | ecosystem: Host-associated > Invertebrates > Cnidaria > Coral | place: Petempiche,Puerto...
CCTAAGCGAGGCGACGAGCATTCCCTACCTTTTCATATGGGAGTTCCCCCCCCCCCCCCCCCCCCCCCCCCCCCCGCCACGATCACAACACATTTTTATCTTCATTGTTTCTTTTTCTTCTTTTTTGTTTTGTATTTAATATTATATTAATTAGAATTTATATGATTGTGTTGTGGGTGTGGGAGGGGGGGGGGGGGGGGGGGGGGGGGGGGGAACTCCCATATGAAAAGGTAGGGAATGCTCGTCGCCTCGCTTAGGGGTATAAATCAAGAATTCTGGTCTCACTTAGGGTCTTGATGACAAAACGCCACTATTTTTAGCTGTCTACTAGCGCGGGCTCCTTTCTTGAATAGCGGCTGGTAATCGAGCATATTACGTTTTAGTGGTACCTAAAGTTCGAAACACACCCAGATTGGTCTCCTTTAGGGGTTTAATTCAAATTATCCGACGAGCTTCCCCGACCTTTTCATATGGCAGCCCTCTTCCCCCGGATACAGATGTCTCACATTGCGTGCCATCTCCACTGGTAACCCACTGAGAGGGAGAATCATGTGACATGAAATAAAACGTACACATAATGACTTCATAGCAACAGTGATGTTTCTACAAAAACGGTAACACTTGTCGAGCGTTACGTAACCGGACGGGCAAATCGCCCACACAAATAACATGATAATTAACGAAAAATATATGTCAGCTCTTTCAGTACAGTTTGACCGCTAATTTTTATTCGTTGCCAGCTAACTGTTAATTGCCATGAAATTTTAATGATAATCGTTGACAGTTTCTTTTTCTCGTTTCATCTCGTTTCATCTCGTTATCTAAAGGTGGCGGGTTATTAAGCGCTAGCGCCCTTCAAAATTATAAAAATCGTGATAACATCACCTATTATTAATTAACTTCTATCCTTGTTTTATCTATCAATTCTCCAGACGTATAAGAACTACTAATTATATTTTTATACATTTCCATCACGGAAACGTAAAGATGGTCTAGCTGTCATTATTATGCTAAATTTATCATTTGCATTATGGACCAACTCTTTTTTTAGAGCTTCGACAGTCCGTCTGGCATAGCTCCAAAGCAAACATTTCGTTCGGTATTGATTTTAACAAGACAGCTTTGAGGAAGGCACCACGTAAACATCTATAGCAACTGATCGACGAAGTTCATTAAATGACGGAATGAGGGTAAATTATTCCCTCGCTTGAATCACCCAAGCAACAACAACTTACAGGGACAACCAACATTTAGTCTGGAAATTTTTTGAATATTTTAAAAATTTCAACTCAGGTCGTAAAAATTTCGAGAATTTTTTTCTTTGTTTCCCTGTTTGACAAACTTCCGTCACAAGTTGTGATGTATTAAGCTGATAAATGTCTTTGATTGTAGCATATGGATTGGAGGCTCGTTTCATGAGAAAGAAAAGTAACTGGGGCCACTTGGTTTCATCGCAAGACTGGAATGAACTAAAAAGTTGCAGATGGTTGGAGTCAATTTCAGTCGCCCATCCTGCAAATGTTTATTTTTGCTTTGAAAATATAAAGCGACGAAATCTAATATCCTGTGGCTAGAAATATGAACTCGACATCAGTATGTCAAACTTCCTTGACAATCAAACATGCAAGGAAAAGCTGAAGTGATCGAGGAAATTTCTGGATGAAAAATTTTCTTGTTTTCTCAGAGCTGTGCGGATAATGTAAAATTGTCGGTAATTACGTTTATTCTGTAGGTAAGGGAGAAAAAAATTGAGTAGTGGGATATGAAATATTGATTAAATTGTTGACGAGAACTATTACACCTGTTGTAAGCAAGTCTCTGAAAAGTTCCTCTTCAACCAATTGCATCTTACATCCCGGTGACCAACCAATCACATTGTAGTGTCATACCACGGTCGAGCGCACCCACTCATGCCAATTAAAAACAAAAAAATGGCTGTCGGATGTTATGCACGGTGCTGAAGTTATCTTCACATATTCCTTAGTTTTTTTTATCCGTGGTTTGGATCGGTGCTGTTGGGAGATTTTCAGATGGATGATTAAGTAGAAGATATGTCCGGTGGTGGTGCTAAAAACCCTTCCACTCGCCTGCTACCGCCGATAAAGAACCCTCTCTTCAATCCGAATGAAGATCAGGAGGAAGTGCGAGTCACAACTGTCGTGAGTTGTCTGTGTCATTTTCTTAATTTTATTTCACTGTTCGCGTCGTAATGATTAATTATGTGTGCTGTTACAGAACAGTCATCCAGAACGGCCGCGTCCCGGGAGAAGATTAGGTGGTTTGGCAAATCTTTTCACTTCACGGCATCGAAATTCCGGCTCTCCAAGCTCGACGCGCGAAGAAATCGAAGGAGGTAGCGAGAATGTCGGCGACATGGGAGAGAGTTCAAACAAGCTCTCTCCGTCGCTGTCTCCACGCAGCGATAGGCCTGTTTTGAACAACTTAAAGAGACCTACGAAAGGGACAACCGTGACAACAGAGGCTACAAACTTGGATACGGGGTCAGGGAATGTGAAAACCTTGAACTCAAGGGTACCAAATTCATCACGCTTCGCTCGTAACCTCAGCAACACAAATGCAATGGAAGCTAGTAACCGTGCGAATAATTCTACTGGGGACGTGCTTTCTGATAACGAGGAAAGCAAACGAGTCTCTTCTTCAAGGCAAACTTCAAGACCTGCGATATCTGACAAGAAAAGGACGGCTCTTTTGCATCGAGGTAAAGAGAAACGAAGCTTGCTGTTGAAACAAGATCCTGAAGATGGCGAATGCAAACTTCTGTCAGTATCGAAATCGCAACATCAACGGCTTGAAGCGACTTCGTCGGACAGTGAAGTGGTTGTTCGTCGTAGCAGTCGTTCAAGAAATGAGCCGGAGAAAGAGCCGCAGAAGAAGATACGATACGACAACGCGCTGTCGCTAAGGTAAATTGAATCATTTCCTTGTTGTGTGGTATATGAGGTCATGCATGCTTTGTGGTTTTACAAGCACTCAGACAAAAGTTAGCACTCACCAGCTTCATTTAACACTTTTGTTTCTTTCATTGATCGTGACGAAAAGATTAAGCGATTGAAATCGCTTGTGACCCCTTAAGGCTTGCATTGTCCCTAATACAGGCGATCTGAAAGCGAAGAAAAATTAATGATAATAAATTAAGCTTAAGTTGATCAAACTGTAGTATTCACGATCGTGGGGCGAAGGGAGAAATATTTACATCATGTAGTATTGTTTATTTAAAACTACAGTTTCAATCGAAGGTATTTCTTACAATAAACTGTGAACGTGTTTTATATTTTTCTAGAATAAATATGATTGTCTTTATTCCTAAATTGTCACGTGTTTCACCTTGAAAAAGAATATAAATATGGTTTTGAATTTTAGAATGGTTAATATGTTCAGATTGTTATCACTTTTTTGCTTGAATTCTTTTCACTGGTCTGAAGTAAAATAAAAATAAAATAGGAATTTAAATACATGTGAGTTTAATGTACTCTACTTTAAGATCCATTAGTCATTTTTAAGTTTTAACCTGCAGGTAGCACTAGAAATTTCTAAGACAGGAATTTATTATCATACATGTATGTATTGGACTCTACAGGTGTATGTTTATTTCAGTGTAAAGCAGGATTGATTTACATTTCAGTTATCAAATTGCTGTTGAAGAAACAGAAAATATTTCCAGTGTCTCCATGGAGTCATAGAAACACATTATATTGTAGGTGGAAGTTTAGGAGAGTGAGAACTTTGTTGGATCATTGGCTATGTGCCATGGCTAAAACTCAACTCCAATACTTAATAGTGTAGAGGCCAGGTTCCTTGAATTCTAATAGTCACTCAGGAGAAAGTAAAGTGGCCTTAGGCTAATTTCATCTAGTCAAAGACAAAGTGTAAAAATAATGTCCCAGTGTTTCAGCCAGAAAATTTTACTTGAGGGCCAAAGTGGCCCCTTAAGATCTTTTTTAGGGCCAATATTTTAGGAAAGGGGCCAATAAATTGAAAGCTACAGAATGAAAAAATGCATCAGGGTACCAAGGAAAATAAAGCAGTTTATTAGGATCTATGATAAAATTTATAGTTAGTGCTTTTTGAAGTGTTTCTACTCGATAAAATTTCTTTTGAAACAGATACTAGTATGAAGGATCCGTGCATTACAAGAGAACATGACGTAGTCAATGATCAAGGGTTTGCAATGCATTATAGGGCGATTTCAAACACGTTCAGCCATTTGGAAGTTTTCTGATATGAGAGAATCAATACAGCAAAGCAAAAGCACGGATTGACTTTTCTTATGCTGAATGTTTTAGAAGCAAAGATCTTTCAATATGATTTTCTAGGTCATAATGTGTGACAAAATAACCATTACTGATTGCCAACACAGAGAAATGTAGTCTCCATTATGCCGTATTATGGCGACTAAACCAGAATTTTTGGTCGCCAAGGATTAAATGTTAGTTGCATTGGCAACGGTATCGATCACAATTTTGAGCCCTGGATGACTTTTAAAATATTATGCCTGTGTTAAGCCTGCAGTCTTGTAAATGGAAAGGGCCAAATTGGCCCTTTTTTCGTTTTTCTGGGGGTCATCTCTGATTGTAATGCGGGATTTCCGCAATGGCGGGCTCTGGCGGAAATACTGATGTCCCTCTCTATTTTGGAAGGTAGTGAATGTTCCTCTTCACCTGCTACAAATTGTTTGCTATCTAGAGGGTCCGAAAAAGCTTCACTTCCTGCTTGGCCTTCTAACAAGCACCTCCCAAATTTTGCTTGCACTGGGCAAGTATTAGTTTACTATATTTTAATTTAGCTGGCAGAAGACTTGTCTGGCCCCTTACCCATTGGGCAAGTTAGAGTGAATTGTTTCTTGGCTGGCAGGAAAATCTACTTGTCCTGGACGAGTGGGCAGCACTATTTTTTGAGCCCTGCATCTACATGTACCTCACATTTTCTGGAGAATTCAGTTTCTGAATGACATATTTAAATTTTGTATACAAGTCATAGTACTTTCAATGGACTAATAATGTTACTGAAGGTTAGCACACAAAATACAAGGCTTCATCTGGATGTGTTCTGATAAGATTAGACAAGATAAGACAAGATAAGATACTTTATTTGACGTGGAGTTATGCTAAGTTGCACATACATTGTATTCCTTTTCTGCTGCCTTGTTAGGTCACGTTTTCTCTCTAGAAGATAGCATGTGGAAGTCACAGCAGCTGCAGGACCAGCTGTTAAATGTTGCTTAGCCAGGTCATGAATACATGCATATGCTCACAGGGCTCTACATTTAAATGCAGACTTGTTCCAGTTTGATCATGAGCAATATGCTTAATGCCTTAAATTTCTTTTGAATCCAAGACTACTCTAACTTAATATTATAAACTAAATGCAATGTCGAGACAGCAATACCGCATCGGCGGCTAGTTGGGAGAAAATACATTCTTGTATCAAAAGGATTTGAATAATGGCAGGTATATGATAAGCTACACAAATTTAGGTTTTTAATAAGCGATTTGCGTGATGGCGTATTTGATGACAACTTCCAGAATCCTTCACTTTAACTCTTCCTTATGCTAATTAGGGCGATTGTTATTTAAACCCCACTGGGAATACAAAATTTAGATAATAAAGAAAAAACAAAACAAATTCTGGTAGTTGTAGTCAAATGACGACAACATGCAAATCTGCTATTGATTTCATGTTCTTTTGACTTAATATTTGACTAAATATGAACATATAAGACTAATATAAATAACAGTTGGGAAATTTCTAAATTTCAGAAATGACATGAGGACAGCTTTGGCTACAGGAGACTATCAAACTCTTCTTCAATTTTTGACAACAACATTTGATTCTTTTTCTGAGATGACGGCTGTATTCATGGTATGGCAAATACAAATAACTTATTTACTTACTCCAAGTTCATTTCTGATGTGCAACTTGTGAGATCAGGGGCCATTTCTCAAAAGCCTGCAAACTTTTCGGGCCGGCAAAGCGATTTTTAGTTAATCAGTATTTAAGACAGATAGATGTATGCGCCTGAGACTTCTTGTATGAAAAGAACCTCTGTTCATATTAAGAATATGTGCATGAAATAGCTCTGAAGACATAAGGTTTGAGATTTTGCTACGACTTTTCAGGTACAAAAACTTTTTGGGACCTTCAAGAAGTGGGCCCCTGGCCTTTGTCCCACTAGGGATCATCTTGATGTATAATCTGATGTAACTTTCCTTCTACTAGAGTCACCTTCTGTGTTGCGTGTTCTTTGACCTTCACTATTTACATTGGTCCTTGGAGGTTCCCATCCTGGCATTTGACTACACAGTTTTCACGAATGTTGCAGTTATAATATTTTACTAGTAACACATGTGTGTAATAAACTTCTGTTGTACTTGAATTTATTTATTGCAGAGAAAAGATGACTATAAGGCTGATGAATTTGGTGAAAGTGGTATTGATCATGACTTTGTCAGAATAACATATGAAACTGTCCTTACTCTGGTAATTGTAATTTTAATTAAAATATGTTCATGCAGTGGTTTATTATATTTGCATTTTGAGTACAGAATTATATTGCCCTGGCAAAAGGTTAATCAACCTACAGTAGGGCTATTTGTATAACAGTGCTTATTTTTGAAGGCTGGATCTTTGCAACTGTATATTAAAAAAAATGAGGAAATTAAAAAAGCCTCTAGTCTACCCAACATAAATATAGTTAAGAATATTTAAAGTGATGATCTGACTATGCTTAGTTCTCACATGAAAACCATGAAACCATTATAAGCCATGGCTAAGAACAATGCTCTGAATGTTATCACTTGAAGTGTCAAGACAGTGGTAATCTAAATAACCTTTTTCATTACAGTTTGCATTTGTTTGCTTGCATTATGGCAGCTGTAGACACTTGCACAGTGAACATGGCATGCAGTGAGAAATTTGCCTTCACTGGGCTATGTCATGGTTTGCGCATCTAAATTTTTTAAGTTCGTCGTTTGTAATCTGTGTTAATCTCCTCCATCCTTAGATATCCTTGTTCCTTTATGGTTTATTATTATCTCGTTCTGTAGTGTTTTTCTGTCTATCTTATCTTTTCTATCTTGTACATCACCAAAACACTGTGACTGAGTTCCTTTAAGGATGTCACTTAAACCATTTTGAATGAAATAGTATCTGAAACAGCTGATCTTTGGTTTCTGATTCTCATTACCTTCTACATGACACATCTTTTCATAGAGTTCTTTCATGTTGTACATATTAGCCTTTTTTCCTTTTTCTTAGTATATCCTTTTTGATATCCTTTTTGATTTTATAATTTAGCCTCAAGATGTGCACAAGAATGTTCTCAAGTCTGTGGTAAATAGCCTGTTGCAAGACATCAAAAGGTAACATCTAATGAATTTACATCTTTTGTGATCTACACAACTTATTACATCATAGCAAGTGGCTTTCAAGCAGTAGCTTGAATATAAGTATGTTGTGTAGGAATGTGTATTAACTTAGGAATTGCACAGTCATCTTAAATTTTTCAATCACTCAAAAAGTTGATTATGGTATAGACAAACATACCATGTGAACTCTGGTCAAACAGTCTTTTATATAATAAAAATTAAAATCATTGATTTTGGTTTGTTTTCTCACCTTGTACAGACAAAGAACAAAAGATGATCTTAGAGCATACACAATCCTTTTACAGGTAATAATGTGCTGTCTTCCAAATGCATGTCATTACTAAAAATCAATGAGCACAGAATGAGACAGATTTTGAGCTATTACACAGTGTATTGTTAAAATGATGCATTTGATGGTTACAGACAGTACTGGCAGACAGATCAAAGCATGGAAAAACATCTTGGAACATTTTACAAAAACATCTCTCAAAACCGTTCATAGTACAATAAGCCACCTTAAGGAAAAATATTATGTGAGTCTAGTTTAGCAGGATTAATATGTTTAAGTCACACAAACCACTTTTCGAGTCCTTTGAAGTACGTGCAACACTATTTTTATCATTTCAGAATCCTCAGTTCAACAAATCCTCAACTTACGTAATCTTTGCTCACCTTCTACGACAAGTGTCTTCTCTAACAGATGGGGAGCATCAGTATCTTGTGCACTGGTTCAGAAGGTAAAACAGTTGAACCTTGTATGCCTGAACAGCTGGACCTGCTATTTCAAACTCAAACCCATTTCCCTTTGGTTTGCCTGTCTGTCATTTATTATCAGCTAGTTTGAACTCCCACTATTTCAAACTATTTTTTGTTTACCCCAAGACAAAATAGTGGTTCAACTGTATTTAAAATACTGTCAATAACAACATTGTGGAGGTGTGGTTGCCTCATGGTTAGTGCGCTCGTCGCTGAATCAAGTGGTGTGGGTTCTAGCCTTAGCCGGGGACATTGTGTTGTGTTCTTTGGCAAACACTTAACTCTCACAGTGCCTCTGTCCACCCAGGTGTATAAATGGGTAATGGTGAATTTAGTGCTGGGGATTAACCCTGTAATGGACTAGCATCCCATCCAGGGGGGACATACTCTTGGTCACTTCATGCTACAGAAACCAGGATAAGCTCCAGCCTGATGCACCTCTTGGCTTGTATGCAAACTTACCTAACAACAACATGGTCCTTTAGTGAATGGTTTGAACCCAGGAGTATCAGTGGTTCATATCTATAGTGTGATTGGCCAGGTTAGGGTTAGTTCTTAAAAGAACTGCTCTTGGTGACTGACATTGACCTTGACTCTGAAGATGACCTCTACTCAGATTGTCAAAATGTGAGTCACCAACAACAGTTCTTTTCAGAACTACCCTCACCCAGATGATCACACTATATGAACAACATGGTCCTTTGGTTAAAAAAATTGGTATATAAAACCCAGTTAAAACAGCTGAATCTTCACTAAAGGCCACCTCTCTACAGCAGCCACTCTTTTGGTCCCAGCTGACAGTCCATACACTCACTCTTATTTTAACTTCTCTACAATGGCCGCCTCTCCACAACTGCATCTAAAATGGGTACCAACTGCCAAAATAACCTGTCAACAATGACCACTTAATCAGTGACTGATGAACAGTGTAAGCAAAACCCCATTTTTTATGGTAAAAAGGTTACCAAACTTGATCCGACCACACGCCATTGGTCTCTCTTTCTGTCTAGTTTCTGTCTTATTCATTGATATAGTTTGAATGCGTTAAGTATTTGTAAGCTAAAATAAGCATTTTCTTTAAGACAAAAAAAGTTGCACCCCCAAAAACGGTCTGTGTCATGTTACACCCCTGCTGTACCTCCCCATAATGGACACCTCTCTATTATGGCCACTTACCTTTGTTCCCGAGTAGGCCATTGTGGAAAGGTTCAACTGCAAACTACAATAAATTTATTTATTGTCCTTTTCTAGATTTCCCGTTAATACCTTCAAGGCCACTATAACAAGAATACAGCAGGTATTGTTTAATATATAGATTTAGCAAAGCCTAAAAGCGGAGCTCCTGATTGCAATAACTGACGATAAAGGAAAGAGAGAATTATTTTTTTCTTGGATCAGAAACTCAAAAAATGATCAATTGTGAGCGTGTAATTGTTCAGCGTATGGTTTTGCTATTTTTTCCAATTAAATTTTAACAAACTATACCCAACAATCCTAACCAAGATTGTAGAAATTACGTACGCAATATATTAGGGACTTTCCAAGAGACCATTGTACAAGGAATTTGTCAAAAGAAAAGTCAACAATGCGCCAGGGGTTAGTTTGCGCCGAAATTTTGCCTTTGCAAGTACTCCTTCCTTCTCCCTCAGAGAAATAACGTGACTTGAGCCCGCGATCCAATCGGCACACCAGTAACTGGTCAGCGGTCAACTTTAAAAAAACACGCAACCTCAATGAGCTCTAAACTTGAGCCCGCGATATAGTCACCTGATACTGGTCAGCTTATAGCTTGTTTTGACAGCTGTCAATTAGCAATGGCGGGGACACAAAATCAAAGATGTAGCTATGGTAATGGTGCTACTCTTAGTTTTCAAGGTCTTGGTGTACGGACGGCCGTATGTACGTACGGACAGTCACGTGACAACCAAAATTTTTCAGATCGATGGGTTACCACATTTCTAAGGTATGGGGCTCTGCTCGCACGCCTTTGGCGTGCAGGAGCTCCACTATCATTTTCAAGAGTACCAAATAGACCATTTCCAAGTTCCCTTGTGCCTCTGTTTCAAAATGAGTCCTTGTGCAAAACCTTTCTTATGAAAACGAGTTTGATTTACATGAAAATGAACTTGTAGGCAGAACTCATTTTCGTATGTGAATGGTTTCACATGTAGACTTGTTTTGACACAGAGTCAAAAGGCAACTCAGAAATAGTCTATTAAAGTGCTGTCAGAATATTTTGTATAACTAATGTTCTGCTAAGTGATTGTTACATAATATAATTAATGTACTGCTGGGGTAATTGTTGCTTTGAAGATTTAAAAAGAGACTGTATAGAGAAGGTACATGCTTGTCTTCTGTACTAAGTATTGATGTTAATGATTGAGTAAAAGCTTATAACGTGAGCGGTAGGTAAAGCAAAGGAAACACACCATCCTGTACCTTTAGAATAAAGTAACATTATGAGTTTAAAACAAAACAGAACAATATAATAAGTACTATACATTACTATTAATTATTGTTTCCAACAAACTACAGAATAATTAACCCTCTTCTGCTCTGAATTATTTCATATCCCAATCAGCAAAAAAACAGGTGTTAAATTAATTTTTATTGAAGATTATACACTCAACTGTCTTACATTCTCTGACAATAACAAGACTTCTTTCTTCCTTAAAGTTTATTAGTGTTCGTCTGTTTCCAACGAAAAGCAATGAACTGCCTCCAGATGAGAAATGTACTTGGTGGATTCCGTCTGCCGTAAAAGTTCTAGCACTCTTGAGTATGGTTAAACCCATTGTTATTAAATATTAAATTATTTTGTGAAAAGTAATTGTTGAATCAGATCTTTTTGTATTTATATATTAAATACTTTAATAGATATTTTAAGTTTCTTTTTCATTAATTCAACAAAGATTGCTTTTAATTCTTAAAGCTGGCCTTTAACAAAGTAAACTTTCTGGTGAATGTTTAAAAAGTGAATATTAATTAATTAAAATTAACTTTTGATTCTTAACTAGTAAATGTTAGCCAATAAATCACTAATATTTATCTTTTTGAACAAGAATGGAAAATATACATGTACAGCCATGGAGTGAAACTTGTTAAACCTTAATCAATTTGATTTGTGTATTTGTTGTCATTCATGTATAAATTTGCTTGGTCTGATTTCTTGAGTTTTCGTTAATAAGAATATTTGACACCATGTAAACGTACTCAAAATATAAATTTTAATAAATCTTTTATTAAGGGTAACATCTTAATTAGCCATTTCATGAGGGGGAAGAGTATTTTTAAAAGAGACCTTTTTCCCCCAAAAAAGTATTTTTAAAAAATCAGCTTCATAATGGCACATGATAAACCGATTGATCGGAAAGTTCACCTTGAATTGATTGTTTTAGTTTTTCAGTTTTTAGTGGTTACATTTGTTAATAATAATAAATATTTAATAATAATACTTTGCTTTGTTCATCAGATGCATCCAATTGGCTGTTTACTCCTCCTCTTGTGAATCACAGCTATTTCTATAATCAATCCCTTGACCACATTGATCTCATGAATGAATACTACTCATGGCAAAATCCGGGAGCCAATCCTGGGTGAGTGGATGTTTCATGATATGGGGTCACTGGAGATTATGAATATCATCAACAAACGAAAAATAATAAGAAAATATAACAAGTGAAAAATTTTGGCAAATATGCTTGAAAACAGTGTTTGATATTATACATTTTACCTAAGAAATAGAAAACATTTTCCATGTTATAAAGGGGCTCAAAACAGTTTCCAGCACTTAGATTTTGACTGGTCATTATAACTACTCTTTATCACTTGATGCTACAATCAATGCCCAAAATTCATGATTAAATTCTCCGTGGCATTTGAGAAAATTAGTCCAGCAGTGTTTGCTTGCGTACAAAAGCTTGCATTGAATCACTGTTAACTCATCGACCGGTGAAAGATGATTGTCACAGATATTGTTTTCTCTTTGGTTTTAGCAAGTTCTCCTTCTGTCAGTATCCATTCATTCTAAGCTTAGCAGCCAAACGGTACATCATGCAAAAGGATTCTGAGTCACAAATGATCGTCATGGCTAGGGTAAGTTAACATTTCCCAGTTTGGAATACATTATGCATCTTTGGTTAATAACCAGTGGTCCTGTCTTTGTAATTCTTCTTCACGGCAGTTGTTTTTGTTGCCAGGAAATTCACTCCTCGTTAGTAACACTTGCTTCATTCTGAGTTGGTGTTGAGCAATGTGTGCATGTACATGTATGCGAGCATTATTTTCTCAAAGACTGCCTGGGTTTATATTTCATTGGTATCCACTTTATGGAGACAACCAGAGAAATTCATCTGAAAGTCTTCATTAACTTTCCTGGCTGTACTTATATATTGTATACATAACTGGGACACACTGTTTCAAATCCTAAATACAGTGTTGGAAATTAGAGCTCGCCCAATCGCCAATGTAAGTGTGAAAAATGTCTGGCGAGTACAAATCATCGATCACCCGCCTGTTTGGCAAGCATGAGTTTCATCTTTAGGAAATTATTTAAACTTAAATATTATTGACGCTTCTTTTTATTTTCCATTTTGGCAAGAATATCTCTTAAAGAAAACTTACAGTGCCTTTTTTCACCCTGTTTATCTTAAGACGTTGGCAGTACTGAATTGCATGAGAATTGAAGATTTGCTTGCTAAGTAAACGACATGGATATGGATAGAGAGGTTTTCACTTGAGTGTGAAATGTATTTGCCATTTGCTTTGGTTTTGCATTGCTATGCTAAGCAGTTGGCTTAAAAAACTTGTACTGCTTTGTCATCTAATCACCCAAACAGGTTTTCCCATGCGTTGGGTTGGCTACATGAATTTGCTTTGAGGTTTGATTGGTTCACTGAATTGCCTGTGTCCTTTGTGATTGGCCAAAGTGATTTATTTGATGGTTTGGTTTTACAATACTCAGTTGTAAATTGATTTCTGTTTAGTATAAAGTATTCTTAGTATGCACTGTAGGTGACAAATATTTTCTTTCTGACAGTTGAGTGTAGATAAACACAATGTAGCTAGAGTGATAACTTAAGTTTCTAGTTTGTTGTCCTGTGCATAAAAATGGAAGTTGTTGATAACTGTCATTCCTATTCTTGTTTCTTATGAGCAGAAAAGTCTGGTAGCAAAAGTTCAAAGGAGAGAAATGCCAGACATGGGAATGCTCTTTCTCAACATCAAAGTGCGCCGGTCTCACTTGATTTCTGATTCACTGAATGAGGTAAGTCTTGTCTGATATTAATAGGTTGCATGTGATCTTATAATAATATTAACCATCATTTTTCAGCAGGTGAACACTTAAATTCAGTAATCAGTGTTTGCAGTGGCTAGATGTGTGTAAATCTTTGAACTAAATTAAGTTACATCCAAACTTACATCATGTGTTCTCTTGACATTAATACTAACAAAGAGATGATGCTCCTTAATTTTAGGAATTACTTGGTCAATAGATGTATTTTATTAAGATATTCCATGTTTTCAACTTTTTTTAGATTTCTCGCAAGCAAAGAGACTTGAAGAAGAAGCTAAAAGTGACATTTGCAGGTGAACCAGGACTGGACATGGGTGGGCTAACAAAGGAGTGGTTCCTTCTGCTGATTAGAAGAATCTTTAGACCAGAGTATGGTAAGAAATTACTGTCCAAAAAAAAGTTATGTCATACTCCCTCTGTCACCTCTTTTTTCAGCAGTCCATTGGGACTAAGTTAGAGTCCTGTTTTTTTTTCCTATCATTCTGAAGGGGAAAAAAGCTTTAGTTATTTTCTGTCTTAGCACTTTCACACTTTCAAGTGTGATCTCATCAGTTACACGTATAAGGAGTAAGTAGTTTATGTGTTCCCTCCCCAATCTTTGTCTAATATGTCCCTTTTGTAAACATTTTATGTTCTCATAGGAACATACAACTCATTTCATTTGATTTGATTTTGTAATTGCAGTACACAGTAGCAGATGTTTGAAATGTACATGTTTATGTTGTGGTTTTAATATATTTTTAATTTTATTAATAAATTAATTCACCCCCAATTTTGTTGACAAATGCGTGAAATAAAATAGCATTAAAATTGCAAGTAAAATTTGACACTAAGAAATGCTCCATCTACTTCATATTTCAGGTATGTTCACTTATAATGAGAAGTCAAGAACATACTGGTTTAGTAAAACATGTATGGACAATGACTCTGAATTCAACTTAGTTGGTGTTGTATCCTTTTTAGCATGGAGAACACTTTAACATTCATGTATTAAATTATTAATGGTAAACTTATTACTGAAGAGTCAGAATAACTACATGAGATAATCATGAACAATATATTATTTCTTAACAATGTGATAGCTAATGGGCTTGGCAGTTTATAACAGCATCATTTTGGACATTAGATTTCCTCCTTGTTGTTACAAGAAGCTCTTGAACCCAGCTGTTGTTCCTTTTCATAATCCTAATGCTTCAGTTGGTCTTGCACAACTAGGACTTCAAGACCTGATGGATACCATGCCAGTAAGTCTGCTGAATAATCAGCAAATAAATATGACTGCCGGTTTAATGAACAGTTATTCCATGAGCACGAGTTGGATATATGAACAGTAGCCTCCATTTGGCGCGGAAATATGCTCGGATATTTGTCCTTGGACATTATCTTTTCCCAGAAGCAAGAGAGAGCTTGGAGGTACAGATAATGTCCAACGACAAATATCCGAGCATATTTTTGCGCCAAATGGAGGCTATCACGTCTATTATCCTTCAAATATTTTTCACAAAACACACGGTTTTGAAAAATGGGAAATATCACTTGGATATTCCCCAGTTTTAGCTGGGAAATATTCAGTCACGGGACGCATTTAAACCAATGGCACGCGAGTGAAAATATTTGATGGATTATAAGAGATGTTAGATAGTCAATGAGGCATGTAGCACTAAGTTGCCTATAGTAGTAATTATTATTTTAATAAAACTTGATATCTGTGTGCTACATATTAATTTCTCACTGTTTTGCAGGATCTTGGGCGAGGCCTCAAGGAGCTCCTGGAATATGAGGGAGATGTAGAAGAAGATCTTTGCCAAACTTTCCAGGTCAGTTATTCCTTCCCGTTTAAAAGGCCACAACTACATACACGTAGACAGAGTTTGTGTTGCTAACTTAAGGGTGTCTATCTGATTATTTATGTTTCTACCATCTTTATTATACTGCCACCTGCCTTTTATGGTTGCTTCATTCGTGGCTGAGAGTAACGCTGTTTTAATTCCTTAGATTTCTTTCACTGTGTTTGGTGAAGTTGTCACCCACAACCTCAAGCCCAAGGGTGACAAGATTCCGGTCACAAAGGAAAACAGACAAGGTATTAAATTGCTGTTGCCTAAAATTCTTACTCAATAAGCCCTGTGGTTTTAAGTAAATTTGTCTTATGGGCGATGGGCTTCTTAGCAAATGTTCACTACACGTTAAAACAAAAATTACAAGGAACGGCTTCTTGCATTCCGTTTCTAGTTTGCAGTAAACGGAGGTTCTTTAAGCTAGTAAGTCATCTGTAGAATCTACTGATTTTTCTTACTTTAGGCAAAAAAAAAAAAAAATGCAGAGCCATCTACAATGGCTGTGAAAAATGCGTCAGGTTAATTAAACCTCAAAGCTGAAACATAAAAGTTGACGACTCGTGTAAGCGCGGGAAAAGTAACTCAGACTTGGTGTTAGTTGATTTTGATTGGCTGAGAGGAGAACACTTTTGATTGGTCAGGGCACTATGAAGCCAGCTGAAAAGCTCAAGAACCTTAGAATTAAAGCTAACTTATTGTTATTTCGGAAAAGCATCGGAAATCCGTTGTATGGAGAGTGAGTTTTGTGCTTGATGTGATTGTCTCGCCGTAGACAAATGCATGATTCTATATGAAAGTTTGTTCGAGTTTGTGTCTCGCAAATGTTTACACAAGATTTTTTAACCCATAAATAAAATTTGACCCTTTGTTTTTCAGAATACGTGAATCTTTACGTGGATTATCTGCTGAACAAGTCCATATACCAACAGTTCGCTTCGTTTTATCATGGTTTCCACAGTGTGTGTGCCTCCAATGCCCTCATCGTTAGTATCAATCGTTTTGTGTCATCTTGAGATTGATTAAATCGGATTTAGCACAGAGAATTTCCGTGTAAACTTGAATCACTGTTCTCTTAAAGCAAACTCCTGTCGGCTTGCCTATGAAACTTCATCAGCTTTTAGTTATGAAGTCTTCCAAGATGTATTTGATGGCTTATTCTCTCATTCCTTAGTACTTCGTCTTCTGTTACTGGCGTGAATTCTCCTTTATAAGCCTACTCACAAGAAAATCAAAACAAACTGAAAGCATCCTGATGATAAATTGCTGATTAATAAATACGTTATGTTTATACGTATTTATATTGTCATTGTGTTCCATGCAGATGTTACGTCCTGAAGAAGTGGAAATGTTAGTCTGTGGGAACCCTGAGCTTGATATGGATGCACTGAGAAAAGTGACAGTTTATGATGGCTACACGAAGAACGATCCTGTCATCAGGTTGGTGACGTTCTTCTCTTAGTTTCTGTAAAATATAGTTATTTATACGTAATATCATCATTACGCAAAAAAAATATTGAGACAATCGGGGAAACTGCCGCATTAAACCACTTTTTGTTGTTGTTGGAATGAGTACTTTTGCCCTCCATGTTTAATACTACATCCGTAATAATATCGAGAGCAAAATAAACGAATTTCAATTGGTTGTAGTAGAGGACATTGTTCGTAAATTTTTTTGCTCGCCAGGGGCAAAATTGTACCGAAAATTCTGGATGATATCCTGAACACTGTCAAAGATGCAAGTCTAGCTCCGAAGATTTCCGAAGTCGACCCAAAGCCTTGAGATATGATATTATTTCTTAATTGACCAGATTCCATTCAATTGCGTGTATGAATAGTAATCTTAGTGTTAGAAAGTTGGGTGTTTTACCTGAATATCCTATTAACTCTGCTAGGTACTTCTGGGATGTGGTTCTGTCGTTTTCACTGGAACTGAAGAAAAAGCTGCTTCTGTTTGCGACGGGTAGTGACCGTGTTCCAATCGGTGGCATGGGTGAGATGGAATTCAAGATAATCCGCATGGAAGTGGCTCACAGTACTAGCATGTAAGTCTAGATACATACGTGTTATTGACCTAGCGAAGTCTGCCGGATTTCGGCTCGGTCCATAAACTTGCAATAAAAAAGAACGAGACCACTATTTCCCAATACGGACCGAAGAAGGAAGTTCAATAAAGTATTTGTTATAATAGCTAAAAATTGATGCGTCTCCGCGATCCATTTTCGGTGAACGCGCGCGTCATTTCCCACGTTTCACGGGTGTTTGTGCAAGTAGCAAACTTGTCTATATAATAAAAAAGAAAATGACGAAAGAAGATTATTAAAATTGTATTGTCTCGTTTTAAAAACCAATATTTTTACCACTCGAAAATACTAAATTATCATATCTTTTCGTCACAAGTTTTCCTCAGTAACTGCAATACTTACCTGTCTCACTGAATTGTGCTGAATGTTCTTGGAATTTGACGCGACATCAAGACGCTCAACATTTCTCTCTTATCGTTTCTCTGCAGGTTGCCAATGTCTCACACATGCTTCAACCAGCTTTGTCTTCCTCCGTACAAGAACCGAAAAGTTCTGAAACAAAAGCTCACTATTGCAATTTCCAACGCCGAGGGCTTTGGAATCGAATAGCCAAACGAAGAAACGACTATTTGTCAGTTCGTCCTTACTCAGTGGTTTCTTAGTCCTACAAAGCATGTCTCTCGCGGGAAGTCCTTGTTGAGAGGCCATGCTGTTCTGTGTATGTGTGACGTGAACGCATGCGTGGAAACAGCTAGTAGATTTCGACATGACATTTACAATTTTCGTTTTTCAATGCCGTCCTACAACACGAAGTATTTAGCTAAAATAATAAAGGCTACCTAAACCTTAAGAACGTTTTTGAAATTTGTGAAAAATGTTGCAATGTTTGCCATTGCATGAAATATTAGGTCATGTTCTGTAAGGAGCAAGCGGTTGGAACATCACTAAGATTGTTGATTTTGATTGCCAAGTCTCCCAATAAAACACTATCGCAGAGTTTTTTTACAATTAAGATGGTTCATTTCCTTACATTGAGCACTAAGTTGTGTCAGACAAGTAGAACGTGCAACACTTCAGCCAACCTAACCATCTGTTAATGATTGATTCCAGTAGAACTCGGCATAAAAGTTATCAACCGTTTGAAAAGAAAAAGATTTGGAAATGTTCCATTGAGGATGTTCAAAACTTTTTAGAGCAAGTAAAACACGACCTCAGTTAGGATAGGTTTTGTCTATGACGAATTTGTTTTGAAATTGTACAGTTATAATAGTTGTAAAGTGTACATACTGTGTCTTCGATTGTAGATAGTGGTTCTTCTCCGAGCAATTTATTTGGTGTAAACGATGTAATGGATTTTGTGACGATTTTCGGTTGATAAGGGTTCACTGTCAATCTGGTCATGCTTTTGTAGGGAAAATAAATAACATCCAAGATCTGTCAGACGGTTACAAGGAATTCTTTCCAAATAACAATGCTTAGTTTGCTCTGAGACACGCCTGCAAAGAATCACGGTAGTTGCATTCAGTTTTGTCAAGTGTTGTTAACTACCTTGAACCCAACGAATCTCAGAGTGACCTAAGGATTGGAAAGTATAAATAAAGTTCACTTGGTCTTTGATCTTGTCTCGTTCTTGTACTTCGCAGTTTACTTTCTTTACAAACATAAAGCGCAAGAAGTTAGAGGACGTTGCATTGAAATTACACGAATTATAGGAGGAAGCTGCGGCGTGTATTAATGCAGACCCAAACTAAATTGAAGCCTTAACGCATAACGCTCACCGTAGTTCAATAACAATTACTACATTCTCTATCCATACACACCATACAAACCCTCTGTTTTCAATCACTAGTAACTGGAGATTCAGAAATTTGAGATCTTAAACAAAAGTTGTCCAAACAATAGCAAACAACACCGGCAACTACACTCAGACACACTATATCAACGGTTCTTACAAATACTTAATCCTAGTTCGTAACGTGCTGATTTCCAAAACTGCTCAACAGACCGCTCAACAGCACTTTTTATTTGCAAGTAAAGTTTCCAACCATTTTAACCTCATAGCCCAGTTTCAAACTTTTTGAGTTTCTTGTAATGGTCTTCGTAATTTGTATATTGCCTTTTTCACATTATTTTGTCCAGATGATATTGCTGAAATAGTGAAAATTTCCAATGAAAATGATTTCGACTCAGTGGAAAGAATGAAACTTGTGCCGAAGCGTTGTTTCGCTTTATGCATACTGCGTAAGTCCTTACATAGTTAAGCATAAAATTAGAGTCATTTCTGACGTCTAATTGATGGTTTCAATCATTGTAAAAGAACGCGAACAAGATCGATTCAGAGCACCCCTAGAGATATTTTGAGATCTTGTTGAGTTGTTACTTAGAGTCATGAGAAAATGACAGTTTTTCGTCCCCAGAGCACGCGCTCCTTTTGGTCAGCACCATGAAACTTTTACTTTGCTGACCATTTTGTCGGGTTACTTGACCACCCTTCTTATCTCTTTGATTCCTGGATTTTCCACTCGAAAATAACTCGCTAAAATGGCCTCGATTCAGCTAAGTAAACAAGCAGATAACAAGTAATATACAGCGTGGAAATGAGGTAAGGTGACTCTTATAGCGGAGCGGTGCAGGAGTGGGGCTCCATACCTTAGGTCATCTGGTAACCCATCGATCTAAAAAAATTGGGTTGTCACGTGACTACCCGTACGTATGTACGTCCGTCCGTACGTTTTTGATACCATGATTGTAGCATGATTGTAGCAAGCATAACACGATAAATGAATTTGGTTTCCATTAAGGTTTCAAGCAACAATTTTCTTTTAGCAAAATACAGAGAAACATGGACTTCATAGCCTTCAAGTAAGTAAATAATTCTACATAAATTTCAGAAGCTGCGTTCTTAGAACTAAGCTTTATTCCTCTCGCAAAAATTTTAAAAGTTATCGTTGAATCTCTTCGCCAAGCGCAAGAAGTTTGTACTAGGTGCAAACTTTAATTTTCATATGGTCTTTTACTTTCGTGATGAGTGATTCCGGTCATGAATTCCTGCTTTTCCCGTCAAACTTTTTGAATTAATTGATACAAAAAACTTAAATTATAAAAACTCTTTTTCCTTGGCCATCGTAGCTTTAGGAGAAACAAAACACAAACCGCGGTGATAAACATGGAACCAAAACGCATGTTAAACAAAGTTAATTTCCTTGACGTTTCGTATATGTACAACATACATCTTCAGAAGTGACCGTTAACTAGATTACAATCGAAATTTAAACGCGAAGAAAAAGAAAAAGACTGGTATCTACTAATATGTAACAAGACTAATAGTTAATAACAAACAGATGAGTCTGCGGGAGAGAAAAAAAAAAAAAATTACCATAATAATAATAACAATACAAAATGCTAGTAAAGAAAAAGTTTTTCACTGCCAACGTTTTCATTCAAGGCTGGCTTTAAATCACGAATTAACAATGTTTCCTTA
>Ga0126339_10000595_pt1 | contig 20773 bp, 14 predicted proteins | sample OrbTmetagenome_2_FD_92532 | JGI IMG/M metagenome (GOLD analysis project Ga0126339, IMG submission 92532) | Coral microbial communities from Petempiche,Puerto Morelos, Mexico - Orbicella T R C metagenome | ecosystem: Host-associated > Invertebrates > Cnidaria > Coral | place: Petempiche,Puerto...
AGAGGCTGTAGCCTGCGAACAGGCTCCCGGTCCCCGCCCCGATCGCTTTGCTCTCCGAATTGTTTCGCGCTCGCCGGAATTTTTTTCCGTCCTCGCCAGGAGCCTGTTCGCAGGCTAGGGAGGGTGTGAACAGTCTATCCTCGTCTCGACCTCAATCTCATCGGATATCCATTCAAAACGACAACTTTTGATGGAACCCCTTTCCAAATAGTCTGCGTAGCAGCCGTTTCCTTTCGTTTTCGTGGAGACAAGCGAGCGAAGGAGCCCGCCTGGGGTTAGCAAAAAATGGGGAGAAGTGGGCAAAGGTTGAGCCAGAAGGGGGAGGGGGTGGAACCAGACAGAGACAGAGACCAACGACGCGTGGAACGGATCAAGTTTCGTGACCTCTAACAATAATAAACGTATTTTTGTATACACCGTTCGGCAGTCGTTGATTCACAGGCCGTTGTCGATAGCCGGTTTGGCAGTAGGGACGCGTTTTAATGGCCGTTGCCGCTGTGCAGAGGTGGCCGTTGTAGAGAGGTTAAAATAAGAGTGAATGTATGGACTGTCCTCCGGACATAAAAAAGTGGCCGCTTTAGAATATACTAGGACCGTGGATTACCTGTAACCCAGCTGATTAGCTAAGCGTAACTCCACGTTAAATTAAGTATCGTATCGTATCGTATCGTATCGTAGAGAGGGTGGCCGTTATAGAGAGGCGGCCGTTAGTGGAGTGAGTCTAGAAGCATATAATGTTTCAACCCCTAGCCTATGCAGCACAACAGCATTTTTTCTTTCATTTCTCTTCTTTTCTTTCTCTTCTTTCCGAAACACCGTCTGCGTCTGCTGTCGTTCTGAACAATCCACTTTTGTTTTTTCGTTTTTTTTTTTCGTTTTTGTTTTTTTTTTTCGCATCTCCTGATATTTCTCTTGGAAATATTTGACATAAGCGTTAGCTACGATAAACCTGTTACTGGCAAAAAAATAAACAAACAAACAGACAGACAGACAGACAACCAGACAAACAAACGAAAACACGCGTCACACAAATTTGCAATTATGTAAGATCAAACAAATATGAAAATGTGTTTATTGAATAGTTACAATTAGGACCATTCACTCAAACGTTTAAGCAACCACTACTTCCTCGATGCTGTCCAAATATACAATCACGTGTTTGTTCGTTCTTCGCCAGTGAGCCCAGTAACGTGAGAAGTAGATATTCATTGTCAATCCTATAGAAAATGCCAAGAAAAATGGGAGTCCTGTACCAATGCCAGCAATTCCCAGACTCGCTGTTGTGTGGCAAGCGGGCTGCTGTTCGTAGTAACTGACTAAGATGGCCATGCCAGTAAGTTGAACGAAAAACATTCCAAAAAATACCACTGTAAACACCAACATAGCAATGTCGTTTGCAGGCATCGGAGGACATTGCCACTGAAATAAAATATACACAGAGGATATTACACGGTGACGAAACGATATGAATTTTATGTTAGACTGGCAAAAACAAGATTTCATGAGTGAGCGCCCTCGGAAGGGCACCAACTTGGCGTTACCATACAAAGCTCTATTGACTTGGGTGAAACACTTCTCCAGATAACGCGCGAATGAAAAGCCGCACAGACCTAACTCTTGGTCGGTGATGTTGTTTACATATCAATCATCTATCATGTCCCAGATTTTTGACTTAATTGATTGAATGGTTACGATTTTAATTTTTGATTGCGTGACGTTGCAAACCAGCCATATACAACAGAAACCCCCATCGCGAAGTTACAAAACTCTGGGTTAGCTTAATCGGGCTTTGAACAACCCGGCCTAGAAGGATCAATACGTTAAAGCGAACCTTGCTCACGTGGACAACCCAAGCTGCTCTTCGCGCATTCTCATTCCCGGCGAACATTACCTGTTGGAGAACTGGGCACTATCTATAAAAACATTGGCGCAATTTGTCTAGATCCTGTGCGGTTTTCTTCAAGGCCTTCCAGGTCGATTCTTTATTATATTTTTTTAATTTAATTTTTTTTTTTCATTCATGTTTGCATAACAATCTGACGTCGCAACAATTCGGTGAAAATTGCTGGAGAAAGTTCAGACAAAAGATTGAGGTCGCATTTGATGTGGGAGACGTTGAAAAAAAGTAGAGGGCGAGCACATGGTGTGGGAAGTCGGAAATCGCTGAAAAAATGCAAACTCTTTGAAATAAAGGAACTTCCCTGCAGCAGCAAGCAAAATACATAGTTGATATTTTCGACCTCTCAAAACAGGCTAACGTTAGGCTAAAGGCATGCCATTGAATAATGCAACTTACTTATCACTGAATCATATTTAAAAGCATTGCATCAGATTTTCCCGATTATAAGGTGCTTGCTGGGATGTTTTTAATTTGAAATTCGGCGTGAACGTTTGTTTGAAAGTAGCTTTGCAATTTAAACCTTTTTTTCAACCGCGCGTTAAATAAATAGCCCGTCTGGACACTAGCTGACTTTTTTGAATGGCGCGTTAAACAGCGCGTTAGTTTGTTAGTTAAATGTAAGCGTAATACACTGTTAAACGAGTATCACGCTTAAATTCAGTGCAGATTACCTGTCTTATCGGTTTGAAAATTCTTTTCGTGCGGAAGTGGTAATTGCAGATCGGGCATCTGTCGGTGTACACAGCACTTAACCACGTCTCTAAACACGACTTGTGTACCTCCCCCATGGTTCCTTTACACCAGCACACTCTATGTAAAGATTCGTTTTGTTCTCCGCCAGTGTTGTGACATATTCGGCACATTGGAAGATCATCCCCCAACGAAATAGAGGTTAAAGAACACGAAACTGGGAGTACGGCTGGAGTTTGACACTCTTCAGCCATCGTGACAGCTTCACTATCAAATGAACTCTTTCATTTTAAGCGAAAGTAACGTCATAATTGATTTCACTACACGGTTGCCATGACTGCGTAAAAGCGCGCGCGCGCTCAGTTCGTGAGGATCCCTGACAGTTTTGTGAAAGTTCATACGAAGTAATCATTCATATATGCCATCGAAACGAAACCGTTTAGTTTTCGCACTCCACACAGACTAAAACCTGTGTAGCTCTCTATTTTTAACGAGGTGCATGGGTACATATATCGAAACCTTCGGACAGTAGGCTATGTTAATTAGGCGAGCATTGCAATGACGGCAAACTTGTTTCTTCATTACGCGAGCTGACATTTTTGGGAGGACATTTAACAGAATGGTGCGTTACATAATCAACAGAATGTCTCATTGTATCCAAAAGGTTTACCTCTTTGCTCATTATCTATGGGTGCAACTTACTTCGGTACGACCCATTGTGTTGCAGCCACAGAATCAGTCACTACAAAGAGTTTGTAAAGCTTCACAAACTCGTTACGGCTTTTCGAGGATAACCTCATATTTATCACTTCAAAGAAATCTCAGGCTCACTATTGAAAACGATATAAAAATGAAGTATTTAAATATGTAAATTATATGCAGTATTCTCAAAATACAAATTAAATTGTCTATGTACACCGACGAAAATATCAAGTCTTACAAGAAGGAAACAAACAAACAAACAAACAAACAGACAAACAGACAAACATAAAACAACGAGGAGATGCAAGAAATCGCTATAACATTTAGCGCTGAGAATGGAAATTTCATAACACCACTTGACAATAATGGTAGGAATGTTTAAGTAACTCCTTTATTACCATTGCAGACTGGGTAATAGTTTCCTCGTCGACTGTATTTTACTTTGAAACTTTAAGGCGCTTGGCACCTACAGCTGAAAAAGAAAACAGATATACTCAGTCGGAGTGGGTATGTTTTCTTCCCTGTTGATCAGAGTAACAAGTGGAACCCTTTTCCCTGGATACACGACCAGGTTTACCAGAGTAAGCAGTACCGAAATAGTACCACTGTCGTCCTATATCCTGGCCAAACAGGTTGGCACTAATCATTAGTTTTCAGTTAGGAATTAATTGTGTACAAACTGGCGTTCGGAGAACAAACGGACAAATAGACTTGCCAACGTATGTAAGTTTCCGAGCAAACGAAGCGAGACGAAAAAAAAATTCAAACAAAACAATCGAATGGTTTAGCGTGGTTTCTGCGCGCGCTGCCTCTAAAAAGTCGAAGAAAGCATTACGTTGGGCAGCTAAAAGGTGAAAGGGTGTAACAAATCGCACCGGCCTGCTCAAAGTAAACGCCAATCCGAAATGAAATCGCAAGCTAAGTGGACACAACATATATTTAGGGTCAATTAAGAATTTTACTTCGATTTCATACAGGCTGCCATCCAGAACAATTGCCTTGAATAGCGAAATACTCCCTTCCATATCTTGGAAATGATAAAACAGTTTCCAATCAATCATTAGGTCCATTCCCTTTACTGATGAGTTTAATTATTCTCATCACATTCACGCCTCACTTTTTACGAGCAACTAACGAGAAATTACATGTAGTTACTACATTACTTTCAAAAATTTTCGGACGATTTTAATTTCGGACAAAGAGGTGTCCGAAAATAAAACCTTCCGAGAGTTTTAAGCGCCCGAAATATTTACAGTACAGTATAATATTTATATATTTATATTTTATCTAAATCTTTGAAGTAGTTCCAAAGCTCTTAGTTTCCTTTATGGAGCGAACTCTAGTTGAGACACTGCTTGAAGTGCGTAATGGTTTGATAGAATTTTCCTTATTGTCCCGTCGCTGTATCTATAAACCCTTGAGGGTGCAGAAAAACTATCATTTTCACAGATGTTGTTCCAGTCCAAAACGTGTTTTGTAGGTGTAAATTTACGTTAGCAATGTTTCGGTAAAGTGTCCGAAATTTTAACGTACGAAATTTTTTGCAAGTAATGTACTCTCCTTTGAGACTGAAAGGCAGCGCTAAAAGTTACACTTAATAGGAGAATGATAGTATTTGTATGCCTTACCAGTGACATAACAGACTTCAACATTCGCTCCAAGTGATGCCAACACATCAAGCCAGATTTGTTGCTTAGTAGAGAGCTTGTCTCCAGGTCCCTTGACCTCAGCAATCTGACGGTACAATTACAAAAAAAACACTACACTTAGTTCAGGACCCGTGATGGAGAATTGATGCGCTTTACAGCGGAATGTTCCGTAAGTTTTGAAATTTTTGTATTGTTTTCCAGTTATTCCTTTCCATTCAACAACCAACTAAGCTACATGAATTACATGTATCAGTCGAAGCAAGTTTGTGAAGTAGACCTTAAGAAACCAATACCTTTATTTAGGAACCAAGTTCTCTACAAGGTGGGGATGCTTGGCACTTTGGCAAAGGAGAAATTCCAAAGCTAAAATTCCAATAATTACTTCTTAATACCAAAACCTCTCAAAGACAAAGTATTCCACGCCTTCACGGTAGAGGAATCTTCACCCGGTCCCATGTCAACCAGTGTCGTTCTAAATATATAATTTTTTCTTCTAACACTGATGGTTTTTCTGTTTGTGGTAAATCTGATTCATCACAATCTCGTCACAATACATGTACTTGTATCTTACCATGTAATCCAAAGTAGACGAATTCCACACCACTAGGTCAGGCAAACCAGATCGATGATAGCGATAACCTTGAGCGAACCGAGTAAATATGCCTGATAACACCTGGCCACCCAGACAAGCCACCAGTTGCTAGAGAAAGAGAAAAATTGCTTCAGTATTACAAAGATGCACATGAGCTGAAGCGATTGAAGTGTATTATCCCTGCAGTCATCGCAATACAGATTTGTTAGCATAATCCTAAGACAAGGAAAAAAGCAGATCAAACCATAGTTTGAAATCAATTGAACCTGAAAGTGCTTTAAAACAACAGGGGTTTTATTAAGGGCTGGGCACCAGGCAAACTGACCGGCTGTGAGAATGATTATGGCTGCCTGGTTTGACCATCTACGGGAAAGTTTCTCTCACTTATAAAGAAGTTCAGTTCAAAACATTTTACCCGGCTGTGAAAACCAGTTACCCTCCTGCTGAAAACGTTAATAAAACCCCTGGAACTACAACAATTTTATTACACAAGTCATGTGAGGTACATATAGGTTTTTAGTGTTTGAACCATTGGAGCCAATTCAAGTGGCCCTATTAGGCAGGCACTTATAGTATCCGCTTTCCATAGCATACAGTGACAGAGTACTTCTACTCCCCTCTAGATGGCATGCTAGTCCGTTACAGGGTTACCCCCAGCATTAAATTCTCAACAGTACCCATGTATACACCCGTTGGAGAGAGGCACTGTGAGAGTAAAGCATCTTGCCCAAGAAGACAACACAATGAACCTGCCAGGGCTAGAACCCAGACCTGACCATTTGATCCTGAGTTCAGCACTCTAGGTATTTAGTCATCACATCTCCCAAAGGCTCTTGATAGAAGGCAAGAATACCACAAGATAAAGACTGCTCCACACCTTCGCTTGTTCTACATTTGTGAACCGATCCCAGTTGAGGCCTGCACAAAGCTCGCTTTCATGATTATTCCATGTCTTGACGAGCATTTCCTGAAGTTTCTGAAAGAAGGACAATTAAGTAACAACTATAGTTAGTACCACATATTTGAGTAACTAGCAATAATTAAACAATGAAGAGAGTAGCATCCATCTACCTTGACTGGTGCTGCTGTGATCTCTTCCAACCTCTTGACAATCATTTCCTTGCGGCTGGTGTAAAATGAGTCAAAACATATGTCTAAAGGTGCAGCCTAAGAGCAAAAAATTGAGTGAACAACTTCAAGTTTCTCAACACAGTACACGTACCAATACAATTTCAAACAGAATGGTCGTGAGAATACAGAAAATCATCAAGTACAGAAGCCAATGCCAGGAAGTACAAAAGTTTTGTAATTAATTATAGATTGACTTAACAAAAGCACTCTGGGTAATAGTGATGCTCTTTCCAGTCATTCATGTGTTAGTTCACATAAACAGGTTTACAATGGCTTTCACGAGAATGACAAACAATTTTAAGAATTTTAATCTTCAATGGGTTCAAGTCTGATTGAGCGAAGATAGTAAGGGTATATAAAAAAATATATAGGTCCAAAATAAATTATGCAAGTTGGATAGGAGGCATTTATCATTTAACAAATCTGTTCAGCGAATTAACAAAAGGAAGTGTAAATGTTGGGATGTGGTTATTCTCTATGTCAGGCCCGTTTTTGAATTCTACCTATAATAAAATTTTACAGTTCTGTAGTTCTGTCAATAACAGGGCTGTCACCTGTAGCCTCGTTCTCCACACGCGTAGCAAACTTGTTACTTTGTGGGTAAATTCTATCAACAACAGGCAATTTCACCCATAGCATTACGGGAAAATGAAATGACGGCCCTGAATAATACATGTAAATGTAACAATGTTTTCAAAAATTGTGTGGTGAGCAAGTTGTGTAATCTTTGAATTACAGGTACAAGTAGCTGTACAAATTTGAGTTCTGCGCTCTTCTGTTTATAAATTATACATGCAGTTTCTATTAAACCCAATGGAAACCCTTCTTATATACAGTGTATTTTCATTATGACTCAATGTGCTGTGCTTTAAATTCTTTCTGAACAGATTACAGTTACAGTTGAACTATTATCAAATACCTGGAAAGGACTTCTAAAAACATCAGGAATGACACCTGCAAAAATAATATCCCACATGAACAAGCAGTAGAGTGAGGAGTAGGTTGATCCTTCACCATGGATTCCCTGATCAAATCCCTGCTGTCGGTAATATGACAAGGCATATTCCTCCACTGCACAGAATGCTTTTGTACCATCAATAACTTGGCCACTTTGGTCAATCTCAGGAGAAATGAAGACACCAAGCTCAGCACATCTTGTCCCAGAGATGGTGATCTGTAATCATTAGGATTGGCAAAAAAGCAAGATAACAAAGGAAGGTCGTCCATCAAATGCTTGATTCTAGGATACATGGCTTTTTGTTTTTAGATAAGCTAAAAGAGAACAACAAAACAAAGGGCAAAAACATTGTTTAGAACAATGCTGAATGTTTGGGTGCTTTCTATTATGCCAAAGATTCCAGAAATTTTGCTTGGAAGTCAAACGGAAAGGTCCGTTTTGGTTCCTTCCAACCGGAATATTCTGGATCACCTCTGAAGGTAGTCCACTTTGACTGGTCAGACCGGTCCAACTGCAGGTTGCTGTTCCATTTTGACAAACCGGTTCATTGCCAACCTTCTCTTCACTTATGTAGGGAATTCAGAAAAGGAATAAAAATGATAAGAGTCATTCCTGGTCAGCTGGCATAATGGAAAACATCCTTTGTACATGTACTTCAAACTTGCAAGCAAAAAAAATTAAAAGTGGTAACTAGACTGTTAATATAATTATTTAATTACCCAATTATTTGACTGCTGAGTGTTGAATTATCATAAATTAAACTGGAGTGATGCTTACACTTTTGGACGGGTTTGGTTCCTCTAAATCAAGGTCTGCAAACTCTTCGCACTTTTTCTTCTTTCCTTTTTGAAACGCAGGTGAAGAGAGGATACGCCTAGCTCTCTGTATCAGTGCAAGCCGACGCCCAAATCGAACATGTGGATCTGATAAACCCTGTCTGATAACCACCATAGCCTTTAACAGAGAGAAAATATCAGAAAGTGTCAACAGTAAATAAGTATTTATTAAATATATGAGTTATTGACCAAGCCTGAGTTCAATATGGATGATACATGTAGTGGCTGATATGTAGCCATATCGATCATCAAGCTTGGTCAATAAAGGATTTTACAGGTATTACAGGATAAAGATCACCACTCTCATGTGGGAAACAGTGGGTAATGCCTGCATGGACAATCAATCACAGCACAGGAGTTGGCTCATCTTTTCTAATAATGGGTTACCTGTGGAGCTGCAGAATTATATTTATTTATAAGAAAGTTTACTATGTACAGTAGTTCTGAGCAGTACTGTATGCCAAGATCAAGATAACTTGAGAAAATTTCCATAACAGGAATTTCTCCCAGTTCTAACTTAATTTGAAAGTATTTCAAGTACATTATTGCATAAAACCAATCTGGATAACAGCCTGCATGAACGTTAGTATCTCACATAAAATAATAATCTTTACATGTAGCATCTCACATGCAAAGTTCTCCAACCATGCATCTCTTACAGTGAGAACAACTGACAGCCTGGTTAAGGGGAACACAATCATTTAAATCAAAATATGTCATTAATAGTTGGTACACAAGGGATAGTACAACATGTACCTTTTCAGGTTGTTTTAAATGCTGATGCAAATTCAGCGCAAGTCTGTCATACCAGCGTCCACGAGAATCAAAACAAAACACATCTTGCTGAAGCAAAGTTTGCAGTTGATTGACAGCTTCATCATATCGCCGCCACTTCTGTAAGACTTCAACTCCATAATAACACATCTTAGTGATGGCCCACTCCGCACTGAAGCATCGCAAGTGTTCTGAGAGGAGCACAGCTGAAATTTCTGAATTGTCTTTCAGTTTTGCAAGAATATCACTGAATTTCTTTGATGCTTCAGGATAATAGCTGTATGCTTGCTCAAAATCATTATTTTCTAGTGCTACAAGCATTTCATGCTTTTGCTGGTATGCTTCTGCAAATGTAATGAGACTGTCACGAGAATGGAACACAGGTGTGGGTCTGTCAATCACGTACGCTGGGTAGACAACTTTGCCGATGTTAGCAAGGTAGAGTGTTGACCTAAAAATCAGAAGTACATCTTAGATGAAAAAACAATGTCATAGCATTTGACACAGGCATGGTTTTCTGTCAATTCGTGGCTTGTCTTTTTTTAATATATATGTAACCTTGAACTTTGAAATTTATTTCAGCTGCAAAATTTTCTTACTGAAAAATACAGGTATAAAGCCACAACCTATTTAATATACAGGTAATGTATAATTTATTTTTATGGACATAACCTTTGAAAAGGTAACCTCTACATTCAACATGTCTAGATCCCTTTCCCAGATTTGTTTTCCACCCCCAACCCCCAAACAACAACAACAAACTTAAATATAGTCAGATTGTGTCTTTGGGTGAAGAGTTACATGTAAGTGTCTTACATACTCAAGAGCACAACTAATATAAACAGAAAGGATGAGAATCCTGGTCATTGTGTTGTGTACATCAGTAATACATGCACCCTGTACACGCATGTCAAACTTACACGTCAAAACTGGAAAATATGTGCAACTTAGTCACAAAAGGCCATATTGATATTCTCGGTTTTGGACTGGAACTACCTTGAAATGAGGGCTCATGCAAGGGAATAACATTAAAAAGAGATTAATGTCATTTGCATTTGAAAAGACTCCTGCATCAGCCTCATTTCCAAGCTAGTTCCAGTCCAACACCGAGAATACCAACATGGTCTATTGGTTTTGGTTTTACTTCTGATTGGATAACAAAGTGGCACAAGTCTTTTTTTTTTAAGCCAATCACTTAGTGAAGTAATTACCGTAAAACCGTTACATAGTAAATGTGAAGAAGAAACTTGTACAATCATGTACATGCACCGGAGTAAATTACAACTCTGGTGAGGTTTTCAACAGGTCGGGGTCACTGATCATTGGGACAAAAGGAGCAAGATATTTACAGTTGCTGAGCTTGTCCATTGTTTGTGGTATCCTCATCATCTGGAATGACATTCATGGTAAACAACAACAGCAGTCGGCAAAACACTTCCCTGGGATCAGCAGCCAGTCTGACACAACATCCAAGGGTGTGCTTAGCTCTGTTAGTAGTAAAAATTTTTAAGTGAAGAAGTGAACAAGATGGATTTTAATGTACATACTTGTACATGTAAAGAGAGGCAGAGTGACCCAATAACAATACTTATCTTGGCAGGAGCCATTCCTTCTGCCCAGGTTTATAATTTGGTACAAACAAACTTTAATCTGATCACTGTTATCTGACAAATTGCTAAACTTAGGTAGTGTGTTTTAAGGGAAGAGCAGTGGAAAGGGGGGAGGGGGAGTAAGCACACAAGGTGTACATGCAACTGTAACAATCCATACAGAACGAAAAGTGAGACTTATGCACTGGCCTTATGCAATATGTCATGCTCTGGAAAACCAGAGTCCTAGTCAGGAAACAAAAAGTCATCTGGCTAAGTTAGACTCACATGTTTACATAATTATATTAATATATGCTTAGATCCTTACTTTTTCAAAACAACACCTTTAAGGCTTCCAAAGAGTGTCTTTTGGTTTTCAGCATGGTTTACTATCATTTCTATTGTGTCCTCCTTGGTCACTCCTTTCTGTCCAGCAGATTTTGAGGAAACGTTAAGAGATTTGCCCAAAAGTTTCAACTCTGGAGATGCTATAAGGTTTAACGTCTCTCTGAGTTCTCTGAGTTGACCTTGGTCTTCTAAAAAACCTGCACAGCAAGAGGGCGTAAGTACCAGTAAGTTATGATTGATCAAACATAACTTACAAATCTATGTATACCCTTATATGTACATATAGCTGAATCGATTTCTTAACCCTCAAATTTTTCTGTTCTCAAACCAAAAGATGTTTTGTTCCCGTCAGTCAAACACTGCTATTTTACCCCCGCTTTCCTTTCAAGCCAATTTTTGTTTCCCTTGGAGGATTGAAAAATCCGTTGTATAAGGGTGCAGGTTCCACTCTTTTACAGTGGAATTCCGATTTTCCAAACCTCAAGGGAAACAAAAATTGGTTTGGAAAATCGGTTGTTATAAAATAATGAATCAATCAATCAATCAATCTAGAAAATGTTTTCAGCAAAAATGCATTGTAAGGAACTTGAAAAATCTGCAACTTTCCTTGTACTCCGAATTTAAAACACGTTGGATGGTTTGTGAATCTCTGAGCAGTACTGTACATGTATATATGTACAGTACAGTGTGTCTTGTAACACTTGCAATAACCCTGTACACAAAGTACAGCCTAGCAAGTAGAAATTAAACATTTCTAGTACTAAAAAGAGATGTCCAAGATTAACTTTACCTTTTTCCACAAGAGAGTTTAAAATCGGTGTTAAATTGCTGCTAATTTTTGGGTATTCCAACTTGCTGCACCTAAACCAGCCACGTTTACGTTGGAAAAGACGTATATACAACTTCTGTTCCTCTGGAGACATTCCATTAAATGTATCAATAATATGATTGTCTGACTCATCAAACAACTTCCTGTCGTCCTCATTTGACAATACATTGTTTAAAACTAACTTGAAATTAGCTAGGTAATATGGCTCATAATCTTTGTTTTCATGGTTATTAACATCTTCTGAATTTTCTTCAGCCAGGCTTTTGTTATGTCCTTCTGTTGTGGGACAATTTGACTGATCTGATAGTAAATCCATTTGTTTTGTTTGTAAATTGCCACTGTTTTGAGTCAATGTTTCCTCTGCTTCAGTCACACATTTAGCAAAGGAGCATTGACTTGAAGACTCTTGCTCAGCAATGCCACCACATGCAACATCACAACCATTATTTAAAGTGTCACAATTGTCTTTCTTTCTGACTATCTTATCTGCCTTTTTCTCCAGAGTGGCAATATCAGAGTCATGGATTATTGCAGTTTCTGATGCAGAAGAAACTTCCCATATAGTAGACTTTTCATCCCTTGATTGTGGACGTTTGGCATCAACTTTGAAGCCTTTAGCTGAGGCAGTTTTATCTTGAGAAGTTACTGAAACTGTTCCTTTCTCCTCTGACTCTCTATGACTATTAGAGCCAGGCAGTTTGTTTGCTTTACATGTAGATGTTGCTTTACTTGAACTATGGCTATGCTGTCCAAAATAGCTTTTACAATTGTTATCCAAATGTTGATTTATCTTGGAAAGTATAACAACTTTTCCACACACTGGACAGGAAACAGTCTTTGGGCTGCACGGTTTCTTGAACCATGTTGCTATACTCTTCTTTGCATTGTTATGTTGCGTAGAGGACTCGACGTTTCTATCTGTAAATGGAATCTTCGTACGGTTTTCTTTCGATTCAATGGAAATTTCATCCAAGGAAAGAACTATTTTTTCTGAGCTTTCATCTAAAAGGCAAACGTCTCTGTTCGCGTCTTCTACATCTGTGTTGCTTTTCTTGCGCTTACGAGAAAGAGAAAACCTTGTTCTTTTTTTATCCATTTTAAGGCTCGCAAAACAATGGAAACTTCAAAAACGATACCAACGCAAAATTATATGAAATAACATATTGGCAGTACGGTAATTAGATCCGTAAAATAAGCGCACTGAAGCAAAAAAGTGATTCCCGCCTTCCGCCATTTTGAAAATGAACCAGCAGTATTTCGGGAGCGGAAGAAATCGTGGAGCGGAAACGAGGCCTCGTTACCAGTTCTCTGCCAAATCTCAACAACGAAACAAAATGGCGACGAACAAGTTCCAGCAAATTTTCGTAATACTGGATAGTCTATAATCTTGTGATGGCATCCAGTTCTATTTCAGGGAGTAGCAATCCGTTTGGAGCCACAGAAAGAACGGGAGGTTCTGGTGCTGTGCCGAAATCGTTGAAAACAAATGTCGAAAGTGAATCCATGGCCACCGAGAGGAAGTCAGAGGAACGAGAGCATTTCTCGGCTTCTGAAAGCTTTTACCAGAGAATGGAAACAATGATAAACAAAGAAGATGTGCAGTCTATTCTGGACAAGCAGAAAGAGACGTAAGTGACTTCTGCGTTGATATTGATATCTTCAACAATATGTATCAGTCAATTCCAGCTTTGACCATCTGATCAACTGACCGACTGACCAACTTACCGACCGACCGACTGACTGCCCGACTGACCAACTGACTGACTGACTGACTGACTTACTGACCAACGCACCGACGGACCAACTGACCAACTGACCGACTGACTGACCGACTAACCGACTGATTGACTAGCTGATTGATTGGTTGATTGATTGACTGTTTGATTGATTGACAGGCTAACAAAATTTGAGAAGACAAATGCAAAATTCGGCAGATTCAATGACTTGTCTGCTGCACGATTCCTGCACTTGAATCAACAACTAAGAAATCACACAAAGATGTTGTTAGACATGAAAAAGGATTTGGATTCTGTCTTCAGAAGAATAAGGTGACAATTTTTATTGTATGAATGAAAATAATTTTACTATATCTCATCAGTTTTGTAGTTTTTAGCAAGTAAATTATTTACAATGAAGGGGCTGATGATTTACATGTAAAACTGTAATTTGTTATTGTATGTAATACGAGAGGTGCGTGTAGGTGAGTCCATAAAATCAGTTAACTGCTTGAATTTCTAACTTTACATTCATGTACAAGTGTGCCTATTATAAGTGTATGTAAGATAATCGTGTGTTACAGTAGGTGCTTATTTTGTTGGATTCTGTGTTCATAAGTAGGTGAAAACTATTGATTTGTGTCATTTATTGGATTTTTTAAAGAACTGTTAAGGCTAAGCTGGCAAAGCAATATGGACCTGCATTTCATGGTAGGTGTTGGTACCCACAGGGCATCAATGAGCTTGTTGAGATTTTTCTTGCTTTAATTCACACATTTGGTTTTGATATTAAATTCACCATATAACAGAGCAATTTAAACCCCAGTACTTCTCCCTGAAAATTAATGCCCTGTACATTACCCCCACAAATCATTCTTCGTGTATCTACTTTCCCCTCCCCTGTAGACAACACCCTCCCTGTGTATATTCTCACATCTTCATACTGATTTTAGCCATCTTAAATCATCTCTACCCTGAGAAACTTGTAATCCAATGTACTCTATGCACACAGTCTAATGAGACCTTATGCCTCCCATGGCATGGTAAGGGTTGATGATGATGATGATGACAATGACGATGACGAGACAGTGAAACTCCACACACCCCTAGATAATACCCTATGTATAGCCTACTTTCCTGACATTAAATCTATCTACTGGTATTTTAGTCCACCTGCTCCAAATGAAAAAGAAAGGCTTTTCCCAGCCATTCGTCTTGGTTACATCACCATATTGAATTGACTGTGAAAGCCTGGGAGAAAATCGTTTGGAAACTAGACTACAGTCAATCAAGAGTCCAGGCACTTTCCATTGCATCATCCACTTTACCTTTTTTGTAAAGTCTCATTAATAAAACTCACCTTTTTTCTGATCCTATACATGTCCTCAATTTACCTGTTTCATTTGTCTTGAATTCAGCTATTTCAGCTGGCATACAAAGACTGGAGGAAGAGCTTGGTGCAAGCATAGAGAATGAAGATGTCTCTTCCATGGATACATTATCTGAAAAGCGCAAGCTAGACCATGAAAGTCAGACTTCAGATCAGCAACTTGTAGTCGGACAACAGTCTACAGACCAGGATACTAAAGAAGACATAAGCCAAGAAGATATACCTGTCGTCACATGTAGTACTACTTCAGAGTTGAGGACCCACAATGATCAATCTGAGGACAGAACTGCTGCATCATTAGATATCGCCAGTGCAAAGACCGAGAGAGTGGAGATCATTGAAGACTACTTCAAGCCTGAAAATGCAACTGTAGAGAAGACAGAAGGTTTTAATTCACAGGACACTGACAATGGCTCTCTGAGAGATGCATTAAGTGTCCAAAAGAGTAAAGATATTAATAGTACAGTAGACACTGATGAAATCAACCGGACAACGGACACAAGTGATGTGATCAGGTCAGTTGACACAAATGATACAAGAACGACAGTAGACACAAGTGACCTGATTGGGACAGTAGACAAAGGTGATGCAAGTAGGACATCAGAGCCAGTTGACACTTGTGGGACAGTAGACACAAGTAACATGAATTTGACTGTAGACACAAGTGACGTGACTAGGTCACTAGACTCAAGTGCCGACACAAGTGGGACAGTAGACACAAGTGATATAACTGAGACAGAACAAGAGAGAAAATAGTTTTGCAGCGTCCTTTTTTGTTTCATCGAATTTTCATGATTTTTGATAGAAACCTCCTGGGACTTGTCAGTGCATCTGAAATCAAAATGTTGTAATCACACCAGATTAATGAAAACAGAATAAAGTTTTGTAATAAAAAAAAAAAAAAATCAGCTTTCTCAGATCTCTAACTACTGTACCAGAGGGGAGAGCTGGAATTTAAACTTCTTAGAGCAAATCACTAAAGCATCAAGTAGTTGTCATACTTATATTGCGACTGAATTGCAAGAATTAATCATCATCACCATTATCATCATCATCGTCATCATCATCATTATCTTTAATTTGCCACACCGTAAATGATAAAAAGTAATAACAAAAACAAAAGGTTGTGAGGAGACCCAGAAAACCACCCGGCTTATCGCGGAGCCCACCTCAGTTGTTTTAAGTTCTGGGTGAGCGTCGTCCCGACCAACCGCCTCTGGGTCTCCGAGGATGGTTCCAACAGTGCCCATCTTAGCATCCTCTGGGCCAGGCTCCAGGTAAAATCCCCAGTGTGGGAATAATAAGTCGGTCGAATGCCCCAGGATGGGGACAAGAAAGGAGACAAATGCTTGTGCCCCTGGGGTTCATCCAAAAAACAAAACCGTACTCAAGACTTGGTAAATCGTAACGAAGAAAATACTAACACTGGGTAGCAGCTGGTGTTGGTATATTAGGGCAGTTTTCACTTGACTGTCGGAAGTATTTCGTGTTTACTCGATCAGTTTTGCATTAGCACTCTGCGCGATTCGCTTAAAAAAAAAAACTTGTGTCACTTTGTCATCCAATAAGAAGTAAGGCCTTGAACCAGTCGTCTCAGTAATCATGACTCGCTCTCACAAGTTTTCCCGCGCTCTACGTCTGCTACACGTGTTTGCTTTGATTGCTTCACGGGATTGTCTGTAAACTTGTGAGAAACTGACTAGAGTATTGACTTTGGTTTGGTTCTACGACGCGGTTAACTGAAAACAGCTCTATCTTATACCAATGTACTGATTGTTCATTATTTTTTAGTATTATCATTTTTTAGTACTACTATTTCATTTTAGCATGCATGCAAATTTGATTAAGGCTTATTATCAAAAACCTTGAAGTTAAAAAAATGCTGCATGGAAAATATAATTATGTCGAAAACTTCAAGATGTATGATCGTATATTCAACAAACAAAAAAGTAAAAGATCTTTTTTCATAACCTGACCGTCTCGGGTAATCAGACTTATTGATGCATTACTCGTTATGAAATATTTAACAATTATTCCACGAACGCCCGTTGGATATGAGATAGTAGATAGCCAACGAGGCGCACAGAGTTGGCTATAATCATCCGGCATATCCAACAAGCGCAAAGTGGAATAATTATTTTATCAAAAACGCCCTCAATATAGAAAGTAAAATAAAAATAAGACAGTACCAAAAAGTTACGCGTATGCTCACCATATTCGTAGAGCATGGCATAGATAAACAGTAGCCTCAATTTTGCGCGAAAATATATATGCACGGATATTTGTTCCGCGGACATTATCTGTTCCGAGAAGCGAACAGTTTTCCGAGAGCGTAGCTCGAGGAAAACTGTGAGCTTCAAGAAACAGATAATGTCCAAGGACAAATATCTGTGCATACATTTTTGCGCCAAATGGCGGCTATTGTGTTTATTATCCTTCTAATATTTTTCGCAACACATGCAGTTTTGAAAATTGGAAAATATTCTCGGATACTGCCCCAGTTTTAGCTGGGGAATATTCGGTCACGTGACGTGTTAATTTAGACCAATCGCGCGCGAGCGAAAATATTTGATGGATTATAATGGCTCATCTACCATGATCGCTAAGCCAATGAAAACTCTTGAATTACATTAGGGAGCGGGCTAAACCTAGCTGGAGGGCAAAAGATACGTTGGGTTTACAAGCAGAATTTCACACTCGGAAGCCCGGGACAACTTAATGCGCCGTTACACTCAAAGGGTCTGGAAACAAGCGTAACGGTTTCTCAAGTCAGAATTGAAATCTCGTTCTCCCGGGTTGTTTGCACGCGCAGTCGGGAGTCCTTAGGACACCAAGCCAGTATAGGACAACAATCTGTACTTTATTGTCTTTAATCCTAATCTTGTGGCCTCAGGGCGTTTTCATACGAATCGAAGCAAAGCGGTCAACTGAAATAATAGCATCAAGAAATCACTAAATATCGTTGCGTTTCTAACTTAAAAAGTAATCACAATGATTATGCCATGTGCTCATGCTAATAGAGAGCCTTGAGAACGGTTGAAATCTAAGTATAGCTCTCACTAGAATCACAAATTTACGTAACAATGTAAACATTAACATCAGTAGATTGTAGCTTACCAACGTTCGCGGGTCTTGATTTTCCTATGAGAATTTCGCTCAAACTTGTCTTACGATCTTGAACAGAAGGGCAGTCTTACCTTGAACTGAATGTGGGCTATGTTTGTTAAACATTTAATGCATCAATCACGGTAACGTCAATCAAATGGGAAAATATTTCTCAACCATGTTTACCGGGAGCGGTTACAATAAGTAGAAAGTTAACCTGGGTAGGCGGGTTAACCCTTGGTTAACCATACCTAGTACCTAGAGTGTTTAAAAGGAAAAAAGTTAACCCGCCTGGCAGGGTAACCCTAGTACACAGATAGGGTAACCCGACTACCCGGGTAACCCTAGCTGCCTCGTAAACACGACGAAGAAAAAATGAGGAAATGCGTGAGTGCAAGGATGACCCGCTTGCTAGGGTAACCCGCTTGCTAGGGTACTGCCCTCTCTCCCTCCCCTCCCTCTCTCCTTGAAACTGGCCCTATATAAAGCCGCTCAGGCTGTCCTCCGCATGACAGGATTGATTATTTCTAGACCCTCGTCGGATTTACCAAACCGGGAGTGATCTAAACATAAATTGAAGAAGGTAACCTCGATATAATAAGGCCTACTACGCCGGAGGAATTTTGAAATGCAACAATCATCAGTTATTTTGGATAAATAGTTAGGGAAGCTCGGTCAGAGAAATCACATGATAGGTCATGATAATCGTGACGCCATTGTTTTCGAAAACCTCCGTTTTCAAAATGTTTTCCGTCCAAACGAAAACGCAAAGCCGGCGTTTACGAATTCCTCCGATTTGAGGAGCGTTTTCGAAATGCTCCGTTTTCGTGAAGGATTAGTGTGAACGGCAGGCCTAACCGTAGTGGGGGTGGGGGTGGGGTGGAGTACTCCCTTATATGGGCTTATATGTACGGCCCCAAAGGGTATGGTTTTTCAGCCGTTTTGGTCATAAATAGGGTATAGATTTTAGCTGATTTGGTCATAAATAGGGTATGGTTTTTGCACTCTAGCCTTCATATGGGTAAGTTTTTAAGAAGAAACCGCTTTTTCATCATTATCGAAAAGAAAAGCAACAAATTATGTTTATTGTAACTTAACATTGGTCTGAACTAGGGAACCAATCATAACGCAGGTCTGAAACAGGGTTTTGATTTCAGGGTCAGGTCATAAATAGGGTTTCGAATTTTTGGTCAGGTCGTAGATAGGGTAGGGAATATCGCAGATTTTGGTCATAAGTAGGGTAAGGGTTTTGGGAAGCGGGCCTCACACCCCAACTCAATTTTTCTGGAAGTAAACTCCTCCCCCACCCCCCAGCCCCCCGCCGGGGGTTTAGACACAGCATGCATCAGTGCACGTAAATGTCTTAAATGTTTACTTATTGCAGAACAAGGTCATTCTATTCAGGTTTCCAGCTGTGAAAATAAACCTTTAAGGTTTTGACTTTTCGATGTACGACCTGAGACTTTCTGATCCGTGAAAGACACGTTGTAACGCGTAAATCGCGCAAAACAATTCGTCTTTAACATCATCTGAATCTAATCAGTAGAGTATGCAAGTAACATGCAAAACGAGTACAAATATTCCATGCCACTACAATCCAGGAGACCTTTTTACCCGGTTAGTCAAGTTGTGATGCTCACAGCTCTGCAGAGCACGTGAAACGCAGGCACGTGCAGAGAACCAGCGAAAAAGGTCACATGATAATCACTCGCAAATGACTCAGCTCCCCGGGGGGTGGGGGGTTACTTTGGGAATTTCTGGGTGGGGATGTGCCGCTGGGACCCTGGAACCCTTAGCCTATACCAGAGCTAGTTCAGCTGAATTTTGCAACCCTATACTAAAGTAAACTCCCCAAATCCCCCCATCTATCGACACTATTGAGGCTGATTTGCGTAAATTTAAACTCGCCGATTTGATATTTTTTATATTTTGAGTGGCAATTCCTGGTTTCCTTAGTCTAAATAAAATCTTCAACCAACTAGTCAGTTTTGGGGAAAATGATACCCTATTCTAGACCCAAACGCTCGGATTTATATTCCCTATTCTAGAGTAAACTGCTTGAAAACCATACCCTTCACAGCGGCACATACCTATATAGCCCATATATGGCAGTACTTTTTACTCTTTTGTGCTTTTCCGCCAGGAGTTTCTTTAATAATTACTTTTCTTTCTTCTACTAATTTTCAGATGATCGAGGGGGATACAAGCCACCTCTACGTATAATACTTTAGTGCTTTTCTAAATCGCATATCAATTAAGCTTAATTTATGACTTTTTTTTTCCTAGCTTGCGTAGCAGGCGTATAATTAGGGAACTTAAGCACCAGGCTATTATTTTGCGACGGCGACGGCGACCGGAAGTAACTTTTTGTTCCGGTAGGCGTTCTGGAGTTGCCTGTCAAGTCGTCTTCGTTTCGCGCGAACGTGAAAACCTTCATTTTGGCGTTGTCTCCAGAACGTGAGTATCTTTCCCTCACTAGCTTGTCTCAAAACATTTTATTTTGCCCTTGTTACCCTTTTAGAAGTATTTTCTTTCATGTTGTTCAAATTGTACACTCAGACATAG
>Ga0126339_10000596_pt1 | contig 20770 bp, 17 predicted proteins | sample OrbTmetagenome_2_FD_92532 | JGI IMG/M metagenome (GOLD analysis project Ga0126339, IMG submission 92532) | Coral microbial communities from Petempiche,Puerto Morelos, Mexico - Orbicella T R C metagenome | ecosystem: Host-associated > Invertebrates > Cnidaria > Coral | place: Petempiche,Puerto...
ATAAGAACGTGCCTTTTCAACAAATTCCTTGTCACTTTCCCCTGATGAAGGCTGAAGTTTTAGCCAAAACGTTGGGACTTTTACAAAAAGAATTTTTACTAACATTTTTACATTTTTAAACCACAGTAACGTTTTTCAATCATGAATCAACCACCTGGTTACAGGACCATTTTTAAAATCTATCAAAAGTGTTTAACAATTGGAGGAAGTAAATTACATATCTTTAGAGTCTCTGAAGAGCTCGATTTGCAAAATACATATTGGTAATTTGCGAAACGAGGGCACTTCTGACCTTTTGGCTCAAGCTCTATGTTCAAAAATCATCACTGCATCGAGTGGTATCTACAAAATCAGAAGAAATAAGTTACATATCGTTAGCGTCTTCCAAGAGCTCGTTTTGCAAAATACAGTTTTGTTTTGTTTCGCAAAATACTGTGTAAGCCCGAAAATCAAGATGGCAGTTTGTAAGGAAACGAGTTTAGTTCCCAGTTCTCCTCACTTTGATTCAGGATAAATCATGTGACATAAGGATGAAGTCATTTATCCAAAGGAATGTCACAGTCCAGCATCTCGCGATGACTTATGATGTCATCGCTTAAAAATAAACTTGGACTTGCCTAGGGCAAGCAAGATTTGAGAGCTGCTTAATTGTTCAAAGGGCAAGCTAGAATTCAATTGTTTTTGCAAGCCCTGATTAAATTTGTACTTCAAATCCTGTAACAAGATGCAAATGTGAAAAATGTGTGGTGAGGGCTGGGGCAGAGATAAGTGTCCTTATTATTAGATAAATCTGGTTTCATTGGGAATAAGGGAACTGTGTTTGTGTTGGGGGAGGTGTCTATAAGGAGAAGTTTGACTGTATTTCATTTGACTCTCAATTGTTTGTGTTTTTGAACAGAACATAAGGAATTATTTCAATAAACACACAGAGTTTACAAGTTTGATGTGGTCCACAGCTGTGGCGATATTTGCTGTTGGTGGAATGTCTGGTGCTCTTGTTGGTCCAGTCATTGCCAGTTCACTAGGCAGGTGAGTTGCTCCCTTCTACATGTACAACGTAGCAGTTTTATCTTCATGGAACTCTGCACATTGAAGATTTATTACCTGAAGTAAACCAAGATAAAGAGAGTGCCTTTGACCTGTTCACTTCATAGCTTGAACGATCTCATTAGCTTTCAAGGCCTGGCTATTGCTAAAATCAGCATTTTTATATGAACAACTGAAGTTTTATAGGAGAATATAAGTAACGTAATGACAACATCCAGGTCGGTACAAAACGTGGACCCCTCAATCCGGACACCCTACTGGACCCCCTTTTGGACCCCTTCTGGACCCCTTCTGGACTCCCATTTGGACCCCCTGGACCCCCATCTTAACCCCTTGTGGACCCCTTGTGGACCCCCATCTGGACCCCTTGTGGACCCCCAATTGGACTCCCCATTTGGACCTCTTCTGGACCCCCATTTGGGCCCCCTTCTGGACCCCCTTTTTTCTCTTCTGGAAAATACGGGCTCTATTTAATCAGTAGGCATATTGGGAAGAAACAATGAATTCAGGCAGCGTTGTGAATAATATGATGGCTGCAGCCGCAGTTAACTGAGTTTAGTTTTTAGAAACCTGGTTAAAATTTTCAAATAACTTAACTTGGTTAAAGGTTGGTTGTGACGAAACAACGGGGTTACATTTTATGAGTGGCTCCATTGAAATAGATTATGAAGTGGGTGAACTCAATTGACGTCATGATGTAGATAAACCAACAAAATGACAGACTTTGAGAACTACAGTCTTTTATTTTCTTGATTCTTTTTCTGTTTTTGTGTCCTTCAGTTTCTTTACATTCACAGCTAAGGCAGTCTCTCTTCCTTCTCATGCACACTATAGGTGAATATCCCAGGCGGTTCTTTCGAACATGGTGTTGATTCTGTGTGGACATCAGAGTGTTCTCCACTCCCATTGAATGAATGGTCCTCGAATTTGACTGGAATCCTACCATGCATGACTTTTATACCCAAATGAACATCAAGTCCTTTCACTAAGAACTTTGCGTATTCTTTCATTTATGACAAAAAGAAACACTTGCTTTGGAGCATCTTTATTGATAGAGAAGTGTGAATTATGGCATCTAGAAACTGTGAAATGCTCTCGGTCCACAGCTGTTGTATTTCAAAAATGCACTTCACCTAAAATTGTTCACGAATTCATTCATTTGTCTGCATTTCTTGCCATTTTAATGAACTGCTGCCTCCTTTTGACGTACTCTTGTGTTTTTTGTGGAGGTCGATTGAAATTTCTCCTTCTAAGGTGAATGAGCGCTTCCTGTTAAGGCCATGGTTCAAGTGTGAAGGCTCCTTGCAAACTTGGCTGATATGGTATAGCCGACACATATTAGGAAAAAACTAGAAATCTGTTCCAGTAATACAACTGTTTCAAACTGTTGTTACCACTTGCCATGGCCACTAGAAGATTATGCACTTGTTTGCGCCACAGTGAACAACATGTCACATACAGACCGCGATGACTGACACATTTCATGAAAAAGCCAACGCATGGCACTGATAAGAGACCACAAACCTGGGTTACACCATGCAGAAAGGTAGTTTAAAATTAAACTAACTCAGTTAAAAAATGTATTGTTCTTCAATTAATTTCCATGGTAACTGTTAACCCGGTTTGAGTTCAATGAACTGCCAAAAATAGCGGCCAATTTTTGGGTAATCTGGTTTATTGTAACTTATTAATTAGAAATAGCCTGGTAACTCTCATAGTGCGGCCGCAGCCATTATATTATTCTAGACACAATGCTGCGTGAATTCATTAATTTCTTCACATCCTGCTCACTGATTAAATAGACTTCACCGTGTTATGTTCTAAGTTTAATTATTTAAATCAGGAACCCATATTTTGTGGAGGAAAAAATAGGGGGTCCAGATGGGGGTCCAGATGGGGGTCCAAATGGGGGTCCAGAAGGGGTCCAGATGGGGTCCAGATGGGGTCCAAAAAGGGGTCCAGTAGGGGATCCAGATTGAGGGGTCCCACTGATTAAATAGACTGGGTCGGTACAAAACCGTGGACCCCTCAACCTGGACCCCTACTGGACCCCTGTTTGGACCCCATCTGGACTCCATCTGGACCCCATCTAGACCCCCTTTCTGTACCCCCATTTGGACCCCCATCTGGACCCCCTATTTTTTCTTTCACAAAATATGGGGTCCTGATTTAAATAATTAAACTTAGAACATAACATGATGAAGTCTATTTAATCCGGGAGCAAAATGTGAAGAAACAATGAATTCTTGCAGCATTGTGAATAATATGATGGCTGTAGTTGGAGTTAACTGAGTTTATTTTTTAAGAAACCTGGTTAAAATTCCCAAAAAACTTAACCCGGTTAAAGGTTGGTTATGACAAAACAACGGGGTTATATTTAATGGGCGGCTGCATTGAAATTGGTTATGAAGTGAGTGAACTCAATTATTGATGTCATGACATGGATAAACCAACAAAACGACAGACTTTGAGAACTATGGTCTTTTATTTTCTTGATTCTTTTTCTTTGTTTTCGTGTCCTTCAGTCTCTTTACATTCATGGATAAGGCCGTCTGTCTTCCTTCTCATGCGCACTATACATGAATTTCCAAGGCAGTTCTTTCAAACACGATGTTGATTTTGTGTAGACGTCAGAGCGTTTTCCATCGCCATCGAATGAATCGTCCTCGAATTTGACTCTATCTGAAAAATCAGCCAGGATTTGAGAAATCACTAGGAATCTTGCCATGCGTGACTTTAATACCGTGGCTGTTATAGAGAGCACCTCAGAATGAACATCGAGTCCTTTCACTAAGAACTTGTCATATTCTTTCATTTATGACAAAAAGAAACATTTGCTCCTGAACATCTTTATCAACAGAGAAGTGTGAATTATGGCATCTAGGAACTGGGAAACGCTTTCAGTCTACAGCTTTTATGTTTGGAAAATGCAGCTCACTTAACATTGTTCATGAATTCATTCATTCATCTGCATTTCTTGCCATTTTAACGAACTGCCCCTTCGCTTTGACATATTCTTGTGTTCTTTGCAGAGGTCGATTAAAATTTCACCTTCTAAGGTGAATGAGTGCTTCTTGTTCAGGCCCTGGTTCAGGTGTGAAGGTTCCTTGCAAACTTGACTGATATGGTATAGCCAACACATATTAGGAAAAAACTAGAAATCCGTTCTAGTAATAAAACTGTTTCAAACTGTTGTTACCACTTGCCATGGCCAGTAGAGGATTATGCACTTGTTTGTGCCACAGTGAACAACATGTCACATACAGACCATGATGACTGACACATTTCACGAAAAAGGCAAGGCACGGCACTGATAAGAGACCACTATGCTGGGTTAGACCACACAGAAAGGTAGTTTAAAATTAACCTCACTCGGTTAAAAACCTATTGTTCTTTAATTAATTTCCATGTTAACCATTAACCCGGTTTAAGTTCAATGAACTGCCGAAAATAGTGGCCACTCACAATTTTTCAGTTACCCGGTTAATCGTAATTCATTAATTAGAAATAACCCAGTTAACTCTCATAGTGCAGCCGCAGCCATTATATTATTCTACACACAATGCTACATGAATTCATTAATTTTTTCACATTTTGCTCACCGATTAAATTAATAGACTTCATGGAGTTATGTTCTAAGTTAAATTATTTAAATCAGGAGCCCATATTTTCTGGAAGAAAAAATAGGGGGTCCAGATAGGGGTCCAGAAGGGGGTCCAAATGGGGGTCCAGAAGGGACTCCAGAAGGGACTCCAGAAGGGGTCCAGAAGGGGTCAAAGTCCAAAAGGGAGTCCAGTAGGGGGTCAAGATTGGCGGGGTCCATGTTTTGTCTCGACCCAAATAGAGCTCGTATTTTCCAGAAGAGAAAATAGGGGGTCCAAATGGGGGTCCAGAAGGGGTCCAAATGGGGGTCCAGAAGGGGTCCAGATGGGGGTCCAGAAGGGGGTCCAGAAGGGTTAAGATGGGGGTCCAGGGGGTCCAAATAGGGGTCCAGAAGGGGTTTAGTAGGGGGTCCAGATTGAGGGGTCCACGTTTTGTACCGACCCCTAAAACCAAGAAGATTCAAAGTTGTGCAAAGTGTACACCACTCTGTAACAAACTGATTAGTCATTTAAGCAAAGAGTGCACTACTTATACATAATTATAGTACCTTTAAAACCAAAAAAATCATTTTAATTTTTAATTACTTGGCGAGTAACAAAATTCAAGTGTGCACTTCCCTGAAATGTGCCACTTACCAATCAAAGTAAAGAGTGACGCTGCTCAGAAAGATGACTATTGAGCATAGAATCAAGATGGTGTACACTACACAATGTGCCCTGTAACATACAATTAGTCATAAAAGTAAAGAGTGTACAACTCAGTAAGTTGACTATTGAATGTGTACCTGCAGGCTTTTAGCCAGATGGGCATTCAGGCATCTTGTGGATGGCCACTTATTAAAGAAAATTGTTTTATTTTTCATATGTTGTCTTAAAAATTGCTCATTTGGCAGACCGACCCTATAGCACATTTTGGATGCCCACTTTTCAAATCCTGGCTAGAAGCCTGACATGTACCAAATCAAAGCATACACTACTCTGTGAGGTACCAGTTAGCCATGGATTCAAAGTAAAGAGGGTGCTACTCAGTAAGGTGACTATTGGGCACAAAATCAAAGGTTCTGCTCGTCTGAAAAATATCAGATGATTGTTTTCCAATATTTTTGCTCTAAAAGGAGCAGGCCTTTCTTGATTCCTGAGCAGGTCCACATGCACTAAATGCAAGGCAGGATAGAATATCTCCATTACTTGCATTTCATGAGGCTTTCCTACTGAAATGTGGAGTTCCAGAAAATATCTATACCCACCTCAAGGAAGGTTAATGGAAATTCCAAGGGGGTAGTGGGTTTCAAAAATGAAAACTTTTAAAAGGAAAGTTTGAAAAAGTTTGTTTGGGGTGGGACAGTTCAAACTGACAAAGGGGTATTGATATTGTCTGGAGCAACACAATGTAAATGTACCATTGTCCAATGTATTCCAAAGTTATTATTACTTATAGGGACCACAAAAGGGAGGGGCTGGAAGGGCTAGAGCACTTTTTGCTTGGGTTGAGTGTCTAGGGCACTGGATGCATGAATAATGGCAAAACAGTGACCCCTTAGTGGTTTTAGGGTTAGGGTTCTTTACCAGATTTTTTAGCCCTTCCAATTTAAAAATAATGGCCTCTGTGGTCCCTGACTTGTGAAGTACTCTTAAAGGTTTTTCTCTAACACACTTGTGAGACCCTGTGATTGTTGTTGTGCACTTTTTATCCATTGTTGATGCTGTAAAGTGATTTAATCAACACATGCACATGTTTTATACCACCATGGCCTTAAACTTTCATTTATTTATGAGATAAAAAAATCCGCATATCCAATCATCAGAAGACCTGTTTTAATTTTTTTTCTCTTCAGTAAAAGAACCCTATTGTTGAACAATCTACCAGCCTTGTTAGGCTCTATGATGATGTTTTTCTCATACCACGCTAAAGCACCATCATTACTTATTACTGGACGCCTTATTGTTGGCTTTAATAGTGGTAAGGTTATATTTTGTTGTTTGCAATTTACCCTTAGCTTAGTACATTGTAGGTCTGTTTAATTAGACTTTCCACACCTTCTGGGCTTGGTTGTGAATTTGTGGCACAGATTGCTGAGGTTAAGAGCAAATGTTGACCTACAAAAATCAAACATAGTGTGGTAAGACTAATAAAAAATAATAAAAAAATAAAACAAAATTTGCCCTACTTTTGCATATAAGTAGGCTGTAGTAAAAGTCAATCATTTCCATTTGATTCACATGCTGCAACTATCAAACACAGAAATTTTGTAGTTTCCAACCAAATTATGTAAGAACTATTCCTTGTCCAAAAAAGCACAATTTCAAGAATATTGGATTAATATAATTATTTGGTGGTGTACAAAACCAGAGTGTTCTCCAACATTGAGTTAATTAATTTCTCGTATAATGATGAAATTGTTTGCAATAAGAATTTTTGAACAGAAACTAATCAAAATGGAAAGCCTCCTTAACTTGTGGTATCCTAGAAACTTTACACTTTATGGTCGCATAACGATTGTAAAATCCTTAGCAATTCCCAAACTCGTTTATAACACATCTGTTCTAACTTTTCCAACAAAATTCATCGCCATGGTAAATCAAGCAATCACTCCATTTGTATGGATCAAGAAAGCTAAAATTAAATACAGAACAATGATAGGGCTGAAAGAGCAGAGAGGGCTAGACATGCCTGATTTTCAAATAATCATTGAAGCGCTTAAAGTCGTTTGGGTAAGAAGATTAAGTGACAGCAATGGAACCGCAAGTTGGAGTCATATCCATCTTTCCTACCTACAACCAGTTGGTGGTCTGTTTCTTCTGCAATGTAATTTTGACTTAAAGCTACTTAAAGTTGATATACCGATTGATTTTTACAAAGAAGCTCTGTGCGCCTGGCAAAAAATTAACTGCAGTACTCCTAATAACAAAAAGCAGGTATTAAATGAAATTGTTTGGAACAACCATCACATTAAGACAGAAGGATATTCCATTTATTACAAAAAATGGCACGATGCTGGATTAACTAAAATTGAAGACTTTTTTCAAGGTAACAGATTGCTAACTTTTGAGGAATTCTGCAGCAAGTTCAAAGTTAAAACACACTTCTTAAACTGTTTCGGTCTATGTTACGCAGTCCCTCAAAAATGGATCAATATTCTCAAAGGAAATGTTACTAAACCTTTAGAAAAACGTTCTGAGAAGGATAAGATACCTTTAGATAAACTCTCTTGCAGATCAGCAACTAAATTCTTTGTTAAGAGTAAATTCGTTACGCCTACAGCCGAAAGAAGGATGAAAGAAGCCAGTCGAAAAGAACATACAATACAACTCATTTATAGCCTTCCTTCCGTCTTTGGTCTCTTTTTACTAATTGGTGGAGCTCCAAAAACGGAGGTAGGATCACTCTCGATAAAAATGAAATAATGTATGGCGTGACAGACAACTTCGCTCGTCATCTTGGCTTAAACCTCTGCTTGATTATAGCCAAATATTATTTATATACTGCCTCAACAAAAGAAGAAGAGTTTTATTTCGATGCCTCTTGTAAGTAGAGTAGGCATCTTTTTTTCGTATCTAATGTAATGGTATTGCAATAAGTGAAAATAAATTTTAAAAAAGATAGAAAATAAAAAATATAAACTTTGATTTACTAGTAAATGCAAAAAAAACAAACAAACAAAAACATTGGGTTAGTCGGTCGGTGAAAACAATTGTCAGCTTGGCCATGTGCCATTTCTCGGGATTCCAAAAGGTTTTAGATTCTAACTATACTAGGGTAGGTCTTTCACTTTATGCAAACATCAGTTTGGACAAACGATCAGGTACTCATCAAAAAATTATTTGAAAAAAAAATCAAAATCACGCCAGCAGTTGAATGCATGACCAAAAGTGCTATCACAGACTGTATTTGTCATTAAGTAACTTCAACTCGAAATATAAGCGCTACCTAAGCATAAAACAACTAAAGTGGCAGTCCCGCTAAAAGCGGTCCACTCGACTTCGGGACCAAAAATAATTTTCCTTCATTTTTTGTCAGTGAAAAGGGTTTGACACATATAAATAAAAAGCAATTTATTATTTTCCAATTCCTTAGTTTTGCTTTGCTACGAGCCAAAATTGAATTTTGGCCGAACTGAGGTTGTCGACAGTGATCAGAAAGGTGAAATTCACCGATTTTGTGAAGCGTGCTACGTCGCCTAAAATGCAGCTCACGGAATTTCGTTTTCATACGAATTTTAAGGTACATTCATTACTTTGACTGACGAAATATGAAAACTTTTCGAAAAATTCTAAGCTTACCAGCGAATGAATGTGCCTTAAAATTCGTATGAAAACGAAATTCAATTTTGGCTCGTAGCAAAGCAAAAAATATATGTGTGTCAAACCCTTTTCACTGACAAAAAATGAAGGAAAATTATTTTTGGTCCCGAAGTCGAGTGGACCGCTTTTAGCATTTAGCATTTCTTTTCTGCCATTTCAACAGTATTCCATTACGTTTAGATGGCCATTATGCAAATAGTGAATTTGAATCCCCCAAGAATCAGTGCTGATCATTCTTATGCTATTGTACGTTTGTGGTCCGTTGTGTTGTTTGATGTAGTCATTCAACCTGCTGTCACGCAGAAATCGCCAGTAATTAACAATTTAACAAATAAGCCGACATTATCAATTGCTCTGTGTCTCTTATTAGCATATTTCTCGGCAAAAGTCTTTGCACACAGGGTACAGGTGGGGTGTGGATTATTGTAGGCCTGGCTTCTGCCAAAAAAAAACACGTGGTGGAATCTGTCAAATAACTGAGTGTTAGGGCCTCCTCTCTTAGGTAAAATGAAAAAATGGTACATGCTAACCTGGTTTTATGGCTTAAAATTCAAGCAAAGTTTTGACATGAAAAGAATCGCTGCGTAATTGTTTTTGTTGATTTGCGCTTCGTTTTTGAGAAATAACGTATGCAAAAAACTCAGTTTTCCAGGGGTATCTTGGAGATCTTTTGTTGAGCGAAAACCAAAAGGAACCTTTTGTTTTGCTAAATGATGAAGTCACCGAAGCGTGGTATTTGCCGCTAGTTTTATTATTCATATAATTACACAATTCTCTTACTGTTGCTTCGCAAGCCGTATTCGAGTTTGTTTGTCGTGACACCGGTTCGATACGAGGTCGGTCGATATTTTTTTCCGGTCTGTTTCTCTACTTCTTTCAAAAATCAAAACATCTATTTTTAAAAAAAAACCATGCTGTCGAAGCTGCTAAAAGTAACCGTTTAAGTTTGCGCCGCGTCAAAATCCACCTTCGAAGGATTAGCTCCAAAAGATGCCGCTCGGAAAACTGCAACAATGCTTTTCATGTCAAAACAAGTCAGTCTGCCAAAAATTAGCTCGATCCTGCAAAAAAATAAAAATCGGCCCAAAATGCTATATACGGTATGCCCTTTTTGCACAAAAGCCTTCAGTCCTTTTCACTGACCGACCAACTCAACATTGGAGAATACTCTGGTTTGTTTACCACCAAACAATTGGATTAGTCCACTACTCTTGAAATTGTGTGTTTTGGATGAGGGATAGCTCTGCAATGAGCTGGTTGTGTTACTACTTTTCTGCACTCAATTGTTCCAAAGTGCAAATCAAATGAAAATGGTCAATTTTCAGCCCAGTTGGGACTTGCTAAATTGAGTCTGAAGGTTAGACTGAAAATGTTGTTTTTCTCGGAAAGACGAAACTATTTCTGCAGAGTAGGTCCTTTAAAACTATGGATCTGTAGATCTCTACTTAAATTGAATATGTGACATTGATAGAAAAACTGAAATTGAAATTGTTTTGAATACGTTTTGTATAATTGTGACTGTTCATAAGATATTCAAATATACAACTGATGACACTAATTTAAATTGACTGGTGCATGTTTTCAACAGGTGTAAATACTGCTGTCGCCCCAGTATATTTGTCAGAGATTGCTCCAATCAGATTACGAGGTGCTCTTGGTGTACTAAATCAGTTAGGAATAGTCACAGGAATTCTTGTAGGATTGATATTTGGACTTAAACAGGTAAGTGTTGGTAATGAGGCCTTGCATTCATAGTAATAAATAAGCGACCTGTATATGTACAATGTGCGGGTCCCCTTAGCATGAAGAACTTATGGCTCCCTCTGAATATGAGGTGCATGTTCATAGAATTCCTTATCACTTCATCTTCATGTACTATACCTGTTACTCTGGCTTTAAACACCATTGACCACATGCCATGTCATGCCATATTTGGGAGGACATACTAATGTCCGACCTATGTAACTGAGAAGCGAGGTGGTCCTCAGGGTGTAGACGTATTGCAGGGAATTAGCACAAGAAAGAGACGAGAATGTTGCAACACAAACTTTATATTGTAAATAAACTGTGATCTCAGTAGAAAGCGTTGACATGACACAAGACTCATTTGCCCCATGTGTTCTGTGATCATGTGACGTAGTTGTCCCATGATTCCACTACAGTCCATCCCTTTTTAAAAGGAGTTTACTTACAACAAAAGCCTACATGATGAATAAGGTTGACAGATGAATAAATGTGAAACACTTTAACAAGAAAATCTTAACAGTCCAAAATCCTCACAAGCCCACCCCTTCTTAAAAGGGATTTTAGTTTTCGGAAACTAAAGGTGTAAACATGTCTTTATCAAGTGTTAATATATAAGTTCCACCATGTGATCTGCCAGACATAGATAGATCAGGGCACTTTGAAATCAGTCCTTTTAGCTTTCCATAAGGTTTCAAAATTTCCTGGCCATCGGGAATCTGTTGGTACACCACTTTGCAGGCCTCTGAGGCATATTCCTTTGCACCTGGTAGACTATTCAGATATTGTCCAAAAGAAAATGCTAACTTTGCTAAATCAGGATCAATTGCTGTGCACTTATGGGCGGGTCATTGTGGAGTGGTAACAGCCTGTGGGTTAGGTGGTTGGTCTTCATAATTTCTGAGATCAGAAGCTTCTTCTGAAAGTTCATCTGGCACAACAATGATCTTTTCAATGTTTACGGTTCTAAGCTCATCCTCAGTGAATTTGTGTTGAAGTCGTAACAGATCCTGGTGACCGTGAACATGTCCTATAACAGTGTAAGGACCATCAAATCTACGGATGAATCATGTGGCTGATCCTTTGGGTTGTGAACTTGGAGGTGGTCTTCTAACATAAACTTGCTTTCCTTCAGCTATGTTAAGTTCTCTGGATGATTTATCATAGTATTCTCTTTGAGTTCTCTTCATATCTGCTTTGATGCTGTTAAACAGTTTTTGTGCTTCGCACATACGAGACGCAAGCTGCTCTGCATAAGAGCTTCTTGAGAGAGTTTCTACAGGTACGTCTAGAGTAATGACTTCTGGTGATGGTGCATTACATCCAAATACCAGGAAGAATGGAGTAATTTGACCTGTACCAGGGATTGGAGATACATTGTGGGCATATACCGCTGGCTGCAGAAATTCTTCCCAGCGTTCCTGATATTTCTCACAGTAAATTCCTACAGCTGCATTCAACCATCTGTGAACGCGTTCTGTACTTCCATTCGAGCGTGGACAGTAACTAGTCGTAATAATGTGTTCAATAGAGAGAAGTTTTGTTAGCTAGCGTAATACTGCATTAAGCCATTCTCCTCCTTGATCACTCTGCAAGACTGCTGGAAAGCCATACTGCAAGAAGACATCATTAAACAAGGCTCGTGCGCCAGTAGTTGCTTGTTTATCTGGGACTGGAATTGCACGCAAGAAATTAGAGTACGGACAAGCAGCAGTCAGAATCCATTTGTTACCAGTTGGGGTAGTAGGCAATTGTCCAACATAGTCTATACTAATGGTGTTGAAGGGACGGTCATAGATGCGAATTTGCATTGGTCTATGTTTGGGATCAGTAGACTTAAATTTGATACAGGCGGGGCATCGCCTGATCCAGCTCCGCACATGCTTAGCCATGTTCTGCCAATAGAAGTCATGTGAAAGGGATCCGTAGGTAGCTTCCCACCCTCGACGCATACCAACTGGTGAGTCATGGTATACTTTTAGGTGACGCTGAAGTTAATTTCATTGGGAACCAAAATACGGTAGCGATTTGGGTCTTCCATAAATTCATCTCGATACATTAACAAACTGTCAATAACAGCCGAGTGCTTTGCCATTTGTTTAACCCACTGCAAATGTTCCTTTGGAATGTTCTTGATTGCTGACATACCTTGATTTGAGGTATGAAACTTGATTAATAGATTGCAACAGCAATTCTGTATTTGTTGCTTTGCAAAACTCGAATGATTGCGGTTCAAAGATTCGAAATTTTCAAAGTCTTGAAAATTGCAGTCTGACAATGAACTTTCTAGAGATTTACCGACTTCTTGAGTCTTGGTCTGACTTGTGGTTGAATTTTTGACGTGAGACTCCTTTGCATGCTTGGCTCTCTTTGGAGCTGTAGCAAGACAGACAGTGTTGAAGCCATCAGTTTGAGGCATAAGACATGCATTGTATAGACAAGCCATAGGCATTTTTAAATGTTCCACGAACAAGTTCAGGGGTGTGGTTTGGAACATCAACTGAGGTTGCGATGATGATAAAATAAATGCGATAGCAGCGTTCTCTGGAGGTATGACAACATTATCATCAGGAATGTTCTCTTTGGCAGGGTGACGGCTGGGGACATCAGGAACGACGTTTCTTTCCCCTTTTCTGTGTTCGATGAAAAAGTCGAACTCAGCCATACTCATGCACCATCTTGCAACTTTTGCCTGTTGTGGTGCCATTGTAGTCAACCATTTAAGATTTGCATGATCAGTTACCAGTTTAACTCTTCAGCCTAGAATATAAGAGTAAAACTGTTCAAGTCCCCATTTCACTGCAAAGAGTTCCTGGTGCATAGTTGTCCAACGTGATTCAGCTGGTGTAAATGCTTGGGATGTAAATCTGACGGGGCAAAGTATGCCATCCTTCTCTTGAGCCAACATTACTCCACATCCAAGCTTGCTAGCATCCACATGTAATTCAAACGGAGCATTCCAATCAGGATGGAACAGCATAACATCAGGGCCAGTGATTGCTTGCTTCAAGTCTAGTAACTCTCTCGCTGTTTCTTCTGTCCACTGAAATGATACACCCTTCTTGAGGAGGGATCGCAAGGCTTGTGTTTAGGTAGACATACATGGAATAAAGTCTCTGAAATATCCACAGAGTCCAAGAAAACATTTGACTGCAGAAATTTTAGCTGGTGTGGGCATTGATAAGATTGCTTCTACTCCTTTACTTATCGGTGTTCGACTTTCTTAGGTGATACGGTGTCCCAGTATTTCGATTTCCCTTGCAAAGAATATACACTTGGAAGGTTTCAGCTGCATGCCAACTTTAACTAGTCTCTCAAACAACAGGGAATACTGTTCAAGGGCTTCCTTTTCTGTCATTGCCCGCTGAAGTATGTCATCCGCATAAACAACAGGCCGCTTGTGCAAATAGTCAGCAAATACAGTGTTCAAAATCTGCTGGAAGGTGTTTGGTGCTGTTTTCAATCCGAAGGGAAGCCTTAGAAATTCATACAATCCCAGGTTTGTACAGAGTGCAGTTTTGTGTCGATCTGACTGTCTGACGGAAATCTGCCAGTATCCACTGACCAAGTCACATTTTGCAAATACTTTTCCTTGGTTGACAGCATCCAGAACACTTGAGATGGATGGGAGAGGATAACCATCTCCTCCTGTCACACTGTTGAGGTGACGATAGTCCACCACAAATCTTGGAGGTTGCAGTTTACCCTTTTCTGGAGGTTTGCAGACCAGGATCCATGTGGAACTCCATTCTGATTGACTCGGTTGTATTATCTTGAGCTTGAGCATCCGTTCGATTTCTGTTTTGATTGCTCTGAGTTCTTCTGGGCTTTTCTTGTATGGGTGACTATAGATGGGAGGTGCATCTGCTGTGTCAATTCTTTGTTCAAACCCTTTGACAGCTCTGAGTGGACTCCCAGGGAGAAGAAATGCAGTAGGATATTGACAGATAAGTTCCTTGAATCCCTTCATAATATCTACATCAACAGTAGAATACTATGGGCCATATAGATCCAAGGCCTGAAATACAGCATCAGTGTAAACAGGTTAGTAGGGGTCACAGGTATGTTCTTCTACTGGAGGAAACTCATGACCCTGACAGTCAAATTCTGGGAAGGTATCACAGAAAGGAGACAATATGGATGTGTTGAGACCAGAAGCTTCCATTTCTTTTGTTTGGACTGAAAGTTGCCATTGCTTTGGAGCACAAGCGACTAAGTCACAAGGTTTCTGTTCAGTGTTTTTTGGAACTTGTGATGTGGTGGGTGGCTGCTGTGTTTTTGCCCATGTGAGCCATCCATCTGCAAGTTGCTTTGCAGTATTGTCAGCGGCTTCCTCAATAACAGCATCATCATCCTTCGTCATTTCTCTAACATTGCCTAGAATAACATTCTCAGGTATACTTGTCTTCTTCAACTTAGATTCCACTGCTAAGGTGGTACAGTAAGTAATGTGCATGTCTGGAACTTCTTCTGAAAGGACTGAATCTGTTGTCTCAGGTAGGTCTACGAGGCGTGCATTGTAGCATGGATCACTGCCCGGGTGTGCAGTTTCTGGTGTCACATGACTTGAAATTTGGCTCAGATCAAAGGGACCACTGAGAACTTTAACCCTTTTTTGAATGTCTTTGCCCTCGATCCAAAGCAGTTGACGCGCTACTTGGTATCCCATGAAAGCTGCAGGAAGGGTGACGCAGACTGTACATAACAAAGTTAAGACCACAATGAAGAGATTGTGAATGCTTGTGAACACCCGATGTTGGTGCCCCGGTAAGAAGGCACGTAATACTGATGTGTGGCTTTGGCACTGTTGGTCCACTTTCATGTGATAAAGACCCACTGGCTGCTGAGACGTTTGTGAAGCCTTCAAGTGGATTATCGAGAGAGCACTGGACAAGAAACTACATACTTGGATGCTAAAAGGTGATGGACGGTACATAATGATCAAGCAAAGCTTAATCGAGTTGCATGGAGGTGGTTCTCACCAAAGAGCATTGGCCAGACAAGACCTGGAACTACTAGCATAGTAAGGACAATTTTTGTTTCCCATGTGATAGGAATTCCCGTGATGGCAACTGCTTTAATATTAGACTTTGGATCCGCAGAAATAGGCCCCTCCAGGGGATAATACTTGAGATTGGGTCGTTTGGAGGCTATAAAATCAGCATAGAGTTTGCTCACAAGCGATACAGAACAGCAGCTATCCAATGGCAAGGGCAAGCGCTGACCTGCAGATGTAACAGAGGTCCACAGAATGTTACGCTGATGTAACTGAGCTTCTGGCTTTGCTGAAGGTGCAGAGATGGTAACGGCAGGTAATCCAAACAAAGGGGTAGATAATGATGGCTGATCAGAATTAACTGGGTGTCATCAGATGTAGTGCTACACAATGTACTTAATGGACGATTTTCTGGATGTTTGGTGGCTTTACAGCCCCATTTATTGCAGAATTGGCACTGGTGTTCCCGGCCGTACTTGCATTTGTTGCCGTCTTCTTCGCAGTTGGACTTGGGAAAACAATTGTAATTTCTGCAGATCTCGGGTTGCGTGGAATTCTCTTTGCGATATTTAGGACAGGATAGTGACAGATGGTTTGTCTCTCCACAAGTATAACAAGCCTATTGTTGTCGTTGAGGGTGCTGATTTTGCAATTGAGGTTTTACAGGGGTAGTCGAAGAAACAAACGCATTCAGTGTTACTTTCCATTCATCCAGGACGTATTTGCATTCGAGGCATTGGACAGAGTTTGAAATGACAACTCAACACGACGAGCCACTTCGACGGTCTTATCGAGCGTTTCAAGTTCTGATGCTTTCAAAACGAGCTGCTGAGCAATAGTGGGACTGACTTTAGAAATAAACTGTGAAATAACAAAGGTGGGACAATCTTTTGCAATGCCAAGTTTCTCCAGCTGATGCAGTATCTTCTTGTATTTGAACGCAAACTGTTCCACTATTTCACCACGCTCTTGTTGAATGGCACTTAACTCGGCTGCTAATCGGCGGCACTTGTCTTTTTGGATTCGCTTTACAAATGTTAAGCTTTTCCTCTGCCGCTTTTCCTTCATAGCCTTCTATAGTTTTAGCGATCGACAACACAGATCTTGGCCAACACTGTTGTTCCAGAAGCGACAACCTTGTTTTGGCGGGAAGATGCGATTTCTGCTGAGTGAATTGCTCGAGGAATTCGGAAATGTCGTCTTGTACCACGCTATCTCCACGAAAAGAAGGAAGCTGCATGAAAGGCATGCGAAGGCCTTGTGTATTATCTGGATTAGGAGCTGCAGGAACTGCATGGGCTATGTCGCCGACAGTTTGAGTAACATGATTAACATTTGTAGTCAAATCTTTAACAGCGCTGATAAGTCCAGGCGCTACTCCTTGTAATTCTGCTATTGTTGTTCGCATATTCGACATGATTTAGATTTTCCACCACTTGTAGACGTATTGCGGGGAATTAGCACAAGAAAGAGAAGTGAATGTCGCAACGTAAACTTTATATTGTAAATAAACTGTGATCTCAGTAGAAAGCGCTGACATGAAACTCATTCGCTCTACGTGTTCTGTGATCACGTGACATTGTTCCATGATTCCACTACCAGGGCCAGGGGGTGGACTTGCATATGAAAGGGGTAGGGATAGTTGTCGTCTTGTTGGTTTCACTTGGAGTGTTCTGGGCAAAACACCAGCATATGTAGCCTATATGTAGCCGTGAAGGTCTTGTTTAGGGTTTCACGCGGAGAAATATAAAAATATATAATAATTTAATATGTTTTAAATATGGTCTCTTTAGGGGCTCAAAAAATCCTGGGCCACGCCATGATTGCAGTCTCCTTTAGGGGTTTAATTCAAAATTTCCGACGAGCATCCCCACCCTTTCATATGCGAAGTCTCTCTCCCCCTCCCACCCCCCGGCCTCAGGCAGACTGGATGGCTGGCAGGCTGTTCAAGCTATTGCAAAATGTTCTACTGAGGGGAGTGGGGTGGGGTAATTGCGATGAAAAACATAATCCCAGCTGCTTATTGACTAAAAAAAAATAGTCACTAATATAACAAGAAAAGAAAATCATAGAGGGCTGAGAAAGATATATTTTGAGCGTTCAGGGTCCAAAAATAAATAAAATTCATGCTCAGCTTGAATCACCTACCCATCTCTCATCAACCCCTGAAAGGTTCAAGGTCGCCCCCTAAGAATATGGCGTAGCTGTTCACGAGCAAGACGTAGGTGTTTATGAGCAAGTTCTTTTTGCGTTGCATCGCTGTTTACCAGCAAGTTTTTATCGTGTGGGGTAGCTGTTTACCAGCAAGTTCTATATGTGTGGTGTAGCTGTTAACCAGCAAGTTCTTTGTGTGCGACGTGGCTTTTTATGAGAACAAAACGTGAGTATTTCTTCTTCATTTTAATTTGATTACAACATACAAACACCTTGCATCAGCGCGGGAATCAATACTCAAGTAACACCTTACTCAAGTCAATATAGCTGACTTCGATCGCACGATTGTGTGACTTTGAGATAACCTTGAAGCATTTTTCTAACAAACCTGAGCAAAATAATAAGCTTACCTAGCCTGCGTGGCCAATAGTCTAAACCGTCGGTTTAGACTTAACCAGGGATTTTGTGACACGTCCAGCTGCCACGTCCAGTTAAGCTCTCAGGGAGTATCGAGGATGCTTCAAGGAAAAATTATGGTGTGCTATGCTGCTTTTGTTTTACCTCACATCGGATTATTTAGCGGTACTGATTCGTTATTTCAAAATAACGAAAATGAATTGTCTCTGGCTTACACAGATATTTTTCTATCGTTTCTCTTAAGCTTTTAGAAAACAGTCCTAAGAAAATATGCCCGCTGATTGGTTAAAAATCGTGTTTCTATAGCTCGATGGAAACACAGAACTAGCACGAGCTGTTGACGTAATGATGGCACGAACAAAGAGAATTTACATTTTGATGATCAAAGTAAACAAGCTGTTTTTTTTTTTTTTCGTCACGGTGTTTCCTAAAAGAAATAGAAAACATGTTCTCTGTGTTTTCTATTTCTTAAATGTCCCTGAATTAAGCCTTGCCAGGGGTGTTGTCTGCGTTGAAACAAACCCAGCCCCAGTTGTGACTGACTCTGATGTCAGTTAAACTATTTCTGCTCCTTACTCACAGGGAAGACTGTGTAGCAAACTCTTTAATTTACTTTGTTTATCAACACCATAGACTGATTTCAATGCTGCTGCTATGGCTCAGATCTTTACACATAGGTTTATACAGCTTGCTGTCAAAGTGTACTCGGCAAACGTTTTTGCTTCTACATGTATGTGAATTACCATTGATAGAATGTGTTTGTATTTAACATTAATTTTAGCTTGCACTTCAGTGAAAGTTTGGCAGGAAATGTCAAAGCTCATTTAATATAAAGGATTATTAATAAATTATATTGATTATAATTCATATCCTCTTTTATTCTGCTTGTAGGACACTGAAATGGTTACATCTTATTGGCCTAGCCTACTTCACATTTTCAGCATAACAGACTTCCCAGTGTAAACAAGTATAACTTGGCTAGATAAGGTTTCACAAGACAGTACATAATGACCAGAGTAGTAGAAATCATTCCATATTTGTACCATCTGAGTTGTCATCTGAGCAAGCTTGCAATAAATGGTCTTTACTTGTTCTTTAAAGACTCACTATGTCTTTAAAAAAATCTGTCATTATTTAGTAGTTGGTTTTACATTCATATATGCATCGTTCATGTTTCAAATAAAATGACGAAGGATCACTACAACACTTTTTACTCTTAATAAGGTAATAAGGAAATTGCATGTCTGACCATGTATGCACTGCGTACCTATTTTTTTCACTCTTGGTATTTCACAACCGAATGTAACTGAGTGTGTGAAATACATGTAAGAAATATTAAATCGTAAGGCCAGGGTAGCAGCAGTCAATAATATTATATTATTATTTGGCTTTGGGTCATAAACTTAACTTGGATAATTCCACTGACCCGTGCTGTGTTTAGAGTGGTATTTCAGGCTGTTCCAGTGTCTCTGGTTTTATTACAATCATGCACAATCATTGAATTTGCAATCTGCACAAGTCATGTTAACCCTTAGCCGGGGACATGTCTACTAAAAGACAAGAAAAGAAAACCAATAGTATAAATTTGTACACGTACTGGATTGGAAAAGTTAGTTGATTTACTTTGCAATGACTTATGTTGCAGATGCTTGGTACAGATGATGGGTGGCCTTACTCACTTGGATTTGGATTTCTTGTTGCCATGCTTCAGTTCTTAACCCTCCCGTTTTCTCCAAGAAGTCCACGTTATTTATTACTTAACCTAAATAAAGAAGCAGAGACTGTGCAAGGTACAAGTACAGCAGAGCTCTTAGAAGTGGAATAATCCTTAAACATGAACATGAACATCAATTTACGTGTAATGCAAACATGTTAAGGGCTGTGTGAACTTGGTAAGGGCTGGCCTTACTTTGGGTTGGATTTTACGCTGTACTTGCAAAAATCCGAAAACTGACAATTCAAATAAATATACAGTGTATTGTGTAGGTAAAAGTAATTTTATGGGCCATGAAATACTAAGTTAAAAGCTGTTCAAAAATGTAAAGGAGAACCTAAATATCGTTTAATTAAATTACCTGTTAAAACAAAAGTTGAAAGGAGAGATCAGGAAGTTATAATGACTGGAGTATTTTGTGCCACTTCTGTTGGAAAGCGTTTTGTGTTCCCGTAATAATTGAAACGTGTTTTTCTACTTTTAAATTGCATCTAACCTGATTAACGTATTCTATTGAGGATGGTCGAAAATTTTTGCAGTTACAAGAATAAATGTAAAATCTACCAAGTAGTAAACAATGATTGAATAACAAGGCGCTTTTTTCTCCTTTGAGACCTGAACATTAGCAAAAAGTTAAAACTTGTGAGGCTGGTTTTAAATCAACAGAGACGCAAAATTGTTGAACGCTATTCCAAAAGGCTTCTGTGATCGGGCATTCCCAGAAAAGATGAAACAACGTTTCTTGTGCTGTTTGACAAAAACAACAAAGATTTGATTCCGAAAATTTAATTTTAA
>Ga0126339_10000597_pt1 | contig 20769 bp, 9 predicted proteins | sample OrbTmetagenome_2_FD_92532 | JGI IMG/M metagenome (GOLD analysis project Ga0126339, IMG submission 92532) | Coral microbial communities from Petempiche,Puerto Morelos, Mexico - Orbicella T R C metagenome | ecosystem: Host-associated > Invertebrates > Cnidaria > Coral | place: Petempiche,Puerto...
ATATTAGGAATAGGCCATTATACTTTTGACAGGGGAGAGTTTGGGTAATAACCCCACCCGCCACCCCCCGCCCCCCCCCCCCAAAATCACACACAAAAGCAACCAACAAAAAACCAATAAAAAAAAAAAAAAAAAAAAAAAAGAGCTAAACGAATATTCACCAGTTAGGCAGGCTTGTTATGCTCGCGGCGAAGCCTTTATTACAGACTTTCAAATAACCGGAGAGCAGCACTGGAACATGTGCGATTTTCTTCTCTTCGTTAAAAAGACTTTTTCGATCGATCCTAGCTGTGTCGTGGCGTTGTATGACTCACAGAGTTATTTCTCCACAAAATAGCTCCAGGCTTACTTCAGGCAAGGCTCAGAACAAGTTCCGGCGGATTATTAACAAGAATCCGGAATACAGCCAAACACCACTCGGTTCAATGATTTCATGTTCTCGAAGCAATGATCATGATTTGACTCACTTTTGCTTTTGAGTGGGTTTTCAGAATTGAGCCAATCACGACCGTCGAAAACAGAGAACCTACTTCAGTGTTTATTATTCAAGAAGGCAGTGTTTTGAAAAACAGAACCGAAAATAGAAGGAATTTTAACTCCAAAACTCAAAACAACTGAACTGGACTGTAGATTCTAATAAAAATTTTTAGTCGGAGCAAAACGAAGTCGGACTTCGCCATGTCAGCTAAGGCGGTATGTAACAGTTTACTTACTGGCTTTTCAGTTGGTTAGCTAGCTTCATGTGTAGGTGCATTGTGCAACGTTTTTGCTGTCGAGGAAAACAAATTGATTTAGTTTCGCTGCTACGGCAAGCGCGTGAAAAGAAAAAAAAAATACCCAAAAGGCCCGATCCAAGGCAGTCTAAACAAATTTACGTCTTTCAGCTTTTGTGAGTTTCAACGGCAAATATCACGGCCCTATTGATACACAAAAAATTATCAAAAGAGAGATTATTAAGGTCATAATGTGGCTAGCCAATGCTTTTATCTTTTAAAAGCGAATCTTGTCACGCATATCCGAACCTTACCGCATGCACCGGAAACGTTTTTTGCGAATTGATACTTCTTGTTAGTTCAAGGTTTCCGTCGTTGGCATGAGATATAAACCATATGCCGGGCAAATACGACCTCGTATCGTCTGGCAGGAAAAATAAGCATCGAACTGTAACATCGTATTTCTCGGAGGGCTTTTAAATCGTTGTAACACGGCGAAAAAACAAAGAGGGAATTTTCTAATACTTTAGGTAAGATTCCTATCACATTAGTCTGATTTTATAAAGTGCTAAGTCAATTAGTTTACGGGGTTTATAAGTGATGTTATCAAACGGGCAACTGTAAGCTGCCACACGGGCTAGTTACAAGTCGACTCGAGAGCCGTACAGTTCTGTACACTTGGCGACTGAAGAGAAGTTCAACACGTTTTAAAAAGGTATAACCTCGACTTGCAGATGCTTGAAATATTTGAGGCTTCCTGTCAGAGCGCAGAGTTTACTTTTCTCATTTTGTTGTAATTTGCCAAGTAGCAAAGTGTAATTGTGTCACGAACTGACTCAAGACCCGTGCAACAATTACACAACAACGGATGACAGCGTACGCAGTTCTCAGCATTTTCTCAAGGACTTCTGAAAGGTATTCCGCTCCTATTTTGATTCCAACCGCTTACTTCCTTTGGATATTCGCATGGTCGGGCCAATAACAAAGCTTAATTTTACATCCTTCGGCAACCATAAAGTAATGCCTAGTTAATTCGAGGCGAAAAGAAAGCCCGGAACTTTAAAATAACCGAAACAAAGCTCGATTTTCGATAGGCTTATCATGACACCCATCTGTTTCCATCTGTTTGTTAAAGAAGGAGAGTTTTAGTGGCGAAGCAAATATGTTTATTTGCGTTCGGCGCGAGCAGCAATCCATGTTTCCCTCGTGCGCGTTTTATAACGATCCGCCTGGCGGATGCAGAATTTTCATTGGAAATAAAACAACTATTAGCGAAGCGGATCTGTTGTAAGGCGGTTTACTTTAATGGCTCGCTATCTGGCTTCGCCGAAAGCAGAGGAGTGGTCATTTCAGAATAGCCACGGGGATGTTGAATAATAAACTTATCTACCGGTCGGTCTGATATATTTTGACATGCTGCATGAAATGATGAATGAAGTAGAGATCGAGAAATGAGGAAAAAGCGTTTGGATATAAAAAGAGAATAGAGGTTATCACATATTTGAGAAATGTTTTACGATAAACTATTGACAAAGCGAAAGATGGTGTGTTTAGTCTGGTGGTAAAGAAGTTTCTTCTCAACTCAAAGCGGCTTGTGACGTGGAGATGGGTAAAATATTAAACTAATAAACCTCAATTTGGTGCGAAAATTGCGCGTTTATGACAAACAAATACCGGAAATGATACGTAACTCAGCTTTTGTCAGTAACTGTCAAGCTCATGTCAGGTTTAATGAAACCCTTCAAATGCACACCTTAAATGAATCCGACTGAATGGGCCAATAGAAAGATCCTTATCGAACACCTCAGGGCATTTTGATTCTTGGGAAAGTCGTTTTGCCTACGGGTGGAACGATGACGGCCGTTCAAAGGCAAAGCCAATGAAGTTAAAACACTGCGAAAAAAATAGCTTCTCCGCCTCTCGAGGCCTTGCGCTGAAAAGTGATTGGTGAGGCGGTGAAATTTAATAAGTCTTTATTAGTCTCCATGGTGATAAATATGAATAGGTGTCAATCAAGCTGGGTTTCCTGCAGAAAAGCGGAGCGATCATACAAGTCAGGTGGCAGATTTAGTGCTCTAGTTTAGCATTTCTATTGTTATTTCCATTCGTGTGTAAAGATAAGAGAAAGACAGCTTTCCCTTAAGTAATTTACATGCTTTTACAGCGTATTATCAGCCCGGCGCGTTTGAACGGAGCTTTGCGCGGGCTTCACAGCAAAATCATTTGAAGCCAAGGTAACTTAAATGACCAGAATCGCTCAGCCGGGAATTTATTTTTCATTTACCAAGTGCGAGACACCGGCCTGTGGGAGTTTAGGGGCATTTTTCTCTCTTTGCTCATTTCACCAGTTGTTTAATCTTGTTTACTTTGTTATTTGAATGTTATAGGGGAATGTGATGAGAGAAGAGAATGCCGATCTCAACTTGAAGAATTATACAGATACAGTCAGATACCTCGAACAACTGCAAGAAATCAGTCTTAAAACCTTCTCCGAGGAACTCGAGGGGAGCGAAGGTGAAATTTCTGAAGACACGGACAACAGGGCTCTGAGGTCCCCTGCGCCTTTCAACGGCATAATGTATGGATCTGGAAGTGGGTTTTACGCGACTCGTACGCAAGGGCCGAAATTTCAGAGTGAAGCCCACGAGATTTCTATGGCGGCAAGAGTCAGAAATTACCGTGGAAGTTACGATTCTTTTAATCAAGCAGAATTAACTGCCGACATCGGGAGTAGAAAACTGATTACGTCGGAGAGAAGTACAGCCATGTTTGATTATCATTACATGCATCACAATACACATGGTGGAATGTCCACATCAAGCGGTGTTAACTTGCCTAACGCGCTCAACACGCAAAATGGATTTGCGGCCGAAAAAGCTGCCGCGCATTATTCCCAAGGTGTTGGAAATGGCTGCCTTTCGCCGACCCTGCAAAATTGCCCGCAATCGGTGAACATTAACCCTCTAGCTGGCTTATCAGAGCTGGCCGAGAAGGCAAACTTTGAGTCTGAACTCGCCCGGAATGGCGTCTCGCTGTCTCGGTTTAGCTCTCAAGGAACTCGCGGCCAAATAAACGGCCCGGCTCGCCAGTACAACTACCCAGAAGCACCACAACGCCGGAGCTGGTCAAGTTCGACCTCTGATGGCGCTGGTAGCCTCTTCAATGGACGACAACAACCGTTTCAAGCTGATAACTTCTCGCCGTCATTCTCGACAGGGAGCTCCGCGCCATCAGAATCCGATCTTGGCAGTCCGTGCCATTCAACACGAGCGCGTCAATTTTTTCCCTACAGCGAGTCCGATTCGGACCTTTCACCTACAGAATCAATCCCCGGGTATGCTTTTGATAGAACAAGAGCATACCAGAACTACAATCCTAGATCTTTCGCCAATTACCGGGTCTGGAGTAACCAAGCTGACTCGATCACTCCCAACGTGACAGTAGTTCCCGACCCGAGAAGCAAGCTTTCGCAGTTATTCAAGCCAGGAAGCCGCACGAAATCCGAGCAGATTCTCAAGGAACATTTGCAAACGTTTGGAAAGTTTTTGTCACCGCCGAGGGACAAAGAAGACGAGAAAGCTCCCCAGGTTGAGAACGAGAAAAGTTGGAACAGCGGAGAAGAATCAATTAAAGAAAAGAAGCCTCCTACGACCTCTTCAAACAGTATAAAGGACTCGGTTCCTAGCGAGGAGAGCTGTGTGTTCCCTTGCAAATGGCTGGGATGTGATGGACTTTATTCGGAACAAGATGACCTGGTTCGGCATATTGAGAAAGTTCACATCGACCAACGAAAGGCTGACGATCTTTACATATGTTACTGGAAGGATTGCAGCAGACAGCGACGTTGTTTTAACGCACGGTACAAGTTGGTGATTCATATGAGAGTACACTCGGGCGAGAAACCCAACAAATGTACGGTGAGTATAGAGCAAACTGATTATGTGAACTCTTGTTTGTTTTGCATTGTTTTAACATTCTATCAAATACATCGCGTCAATTATTTTACACTCAATTTTTTACACTCAATTTGATCTGGAGAAATGTTTCGTCAAACCTCGAGGTTTTCCACTTCCATCGAACATGGCGCATATAGTGTTTTTGTTTTGCGCGAATTTCTAAAAATAAACCCGCAAGTGAATTTCAATTCATTCACCGCGCGGCTTAGCCGAAGTCACGAGCGTTTATATTCAAATGCCATTTTCGGTATAATTTAATCATGTTTTCATAGACCGAGTCTCACGAGTATCTTTTCTTCGGGCCGAGGGCTTTTGTTGCCCCGCTAATACAAAGCTACATGTGAAACGCACAGGAAATACGTTGCACAATTTCATAACTTGCGGTCAGGAAAAAACCTCTTCTCCGTTTTCAAAGACCGTTCCGTCGTAGCTATAGGTGACGTTCTAATGCGGCATGCATTCGTCCCTTCACGCCAGGGTTTCTGCAGTGATTTGCATAAGACACAATAATCGCATTGTTTGTCTTTCAGTTCGGCCTCTGGGGCTTAAAATTCAATGGCATATTTGTTATACTTGCGGTTCGAGGCGTCCGAAAAGAAAAACAAATTTCTTGGATCGACATCGAGTAGACGGTGTAGATCACGAAAAGGTTTAATCCATTTTAAATCCTGTCTAGCGGGTCATGAGTGTTCAAGACGGTAATCCAAGCCTCACAAGAGATTATATCTTTGGTTTGTGAAACGTTGCCACTCATAATTTCGCGCAAAAATGTGGCATGTTCGCGACCGCTGTAGATGCACCATGTGGTTGAGACTCGGGGGGTCAAAACACAATTGTTTTCGCAACCAATCATTCTTACACTAATGTACCTTGCTTGTTCGAAAAGTGTCCGAGTTCTGCGCGAGAAAAGAAATTAAAGAACAAAAAAAAAATGTAACATTATACCTTCGCGATTTTGTATTTTCTTTGTTTGATTAGCTTCTCGTGTGTAGAAGAACAGAGAGGCCTCTTTAACACATTTGTTGGCTAACTTAGAGGGGAGGAGTTCGGAACAGTACAAAGACTGTACAAAGACATGCGGCTTTGAAAAGTTGTAAGATAACCTTTTCGAACCCAAAGTGTTGTTTCTCCTTTCAAATCAGGGTGTTGCTTTAATTGAATTTATCGTAAACTAAAATAGATCTAGCTTGAACTCAGTTGCTGAGCAATACCGGTGAGTTTTAGGAGCGCCCTAGCTCTACCGAGTGTTTCTCAGTAGTAATTGACCTTGGTAAACAAGTTCCCTGCTGTTAGCGTGATTCGCTCAGTCACGGAACACTTTGCCAGGATTTTTTTACATTCGTGTATTGCTTCACCAGCTGGCTTTGAGTATCAAGTGTTATATTGTTCATACAACCTTTTTATTTTCGATTTATTAACACTTCAAAGAATTCGCTTATAATTTGTTGAAGTGCGATTTTTCCTGTACACGTACGTGTGCGTCTTAAGTAAACACGGCAAATTTAATAGCCGTCTTTTTTTATTAAAATTTTCACGGGTATTTTTAATATTTTCTCAGTGTACGACTTTTTCTAGTGATGTCTGCGTTTGAGACAAAAAATATGATTGATATGTTTCTTTTGTGTGTTAAATTCTTGCACCTGCTGCCACAAAAATAGAAAAAAAAATTTGCTAGATTGTCTTAAGTTTGTTGTGTTAAAGGCAATTTTGTTTCAAATTGCATATTTAATTCAAGCCATTCACCGTCGGTTTAGTCACGGAACTTCAACAAACCATAAACTTTGCTGTGTTTTCTTACAATTCTTTCAAAAGCCGCAGAAGGCAATTTAACTTACATGGATTTTAATTGCTTTTTACTCAATTCTTTGTGGTTTTTCCAGCATTTATTAAGCTTCTTCCCTAAATCAATCAAAGTTAAATGAAATTGGACGTCTTCAATTGTTTCCCTAAATACAAATTAATTTTGGGGGACATTATAGTTTAAACATTTACTTCGGACAACCAGCAGTCTGTTTGATTTCAAATTGACGCACAGCTACCTAAACAAACTATTCATCTATTGTTTTCAGAAACCATTTGATGAAAAACTCAGTGGCGAATTTGATTGCAGCAATTACCAAATAGTACTTCTTTGCCCAATTTTTCCTGACAATGAATTTCCCATCGGTATAAGGCCAAAAGTCCTCTAGAACATCAACAAATGTCTATTTTATGACAAAAAATTGTCTGATACATCATATGACATCCATAAATAAATAACATGCGATGGTTGTCCATCTGAAAATTGAAAAAAAAAAACTACATACAGTTAGAAATAATTTCCTTGATCAAATCTAACTGAAAAGCAAGAAAAAAATTAAATCCTCTTCAATGGATTTTATCTCTCGTTATTAAAAACCTCCAGCTGGTAAAGAACCGATTTTTTCTATTCTACTTGTGCTAGTTATATTACGCAAAGGACAGGTGTGTGATGTTGTGATCAAGTTACTGCTTATCCAAGAATTTTACACCATATGTTTGAACTGTGAAGTTTAGAGTCAATACTCTTAACATTGTTGAAATTACATTTTACTAAGCAAGGATTAAGTTAAAGCTCTAGCTGGTCCATAAAAAGTTTATTTCCTCTTTAAATTGTTTTGTTATTTGAAAATAGGTAGAAAAAGGCAAAGGTGAACAATCTTTGATAGAAGCAATATTGTGACAAGAAAATTATTTCTAACAAAACTAAACATTTTAGGTTAACCAACCTCTCTTTGTATAAATTAGATCCACTACAATGCCATTGAGTAAAGGTGTTTTTAAGAACTTTAAAATCAGCAACAGAAAATTAAAAGCCTTAATAACATTATGCAGGGTTCAGTTGCAATAGATGCTCACATTTTGTGTTTTCCCTCTGTGAAATGTGAAGTCATTGCACCTTAGTCAGCAAACGTCAATTTACAAGCACATAAGTTTAATCTCTGTTACAGACAGATCTTAAAATTGATGAAATAATCCTTAAACAAATGCACAGAAGTGGTATTAAAACACAAATGTACTTAAAGCAGCCCCACATAAAGAATTACAAACACAGAAGATATGCCTGGCAATGCTTGTGTTGTAAAAGTTCAATCTCGTGGTCTCTCAAACATGTCCCATTGCAAGGAAAAAAGTTCTCGTGTATTCAGGCTATGCTAGCAAGTCAAGCTCGAGAAGCTTTGAAACTTTGAACAAGATCAGATCAGATTGCAAAGATGATTTCTGTAAGGTTAACAAAAACTCAGAATTAAATATGTAAAACACTAAAAATACAAGTTACAAAGAGTCATTACATGATGTAGCTTAGTTCAGAGTGGAAATGCACATCAAGAATAGAGGAACAGCCCCCAAAAGATATTGTCAGTCGTCTGTCAGCAGACTTGAGCTGTTTGTCTGCCGTCTTTTGGGTGACTGTTGCGGTTAACAGTTGGTCGACAGTTATTTTTTTGTCAGTTAATTCAAAGCTATATTTATACTGACTTAGTAAACTTCACCTTATACTTTGAAAGACAAAAAAAAAGCACCGAGATTTGGGGAAAGGATGTTGACAACAAAAGGCTCGCAAATAAATGCAGAGTCTTCAAACACCCAGCCCTATTAATTTATCCAACTTTCGTTGGAATAACCTCTGCTAAAGCAGAATGTGGAAGAATACCCAAAATATACTGTCCAATGTAGCTACATGTAGCAACTAATAAGCGTTATGAATGAATGGTAAACATCTTATATGTTTATGTCGATCCTTGTTTTGTTAAAAAAGAGGTATAATATAATGTTACATTAAATCTGTTGTATTGTGCTGATGTGGTGAAAAAAACCTCTTCTTCTACAATATTTCTTGTTGATATTTTAGCATCAAGTGGGGCATATTAGAAGAGATTTGACTTTCAAAACAGCTGAACATTCCTTTTTGTCTCCTATTTTTAAGTTGTAATATTGTCAGAAAAAGCAAATGTGATCCAGTCTTGTGGTGAATGAGTAGCATTAGTACTCAGGCACCTGGGCTTTCCTAGCTTAGGCTGAGCTTATACAAAAAGTATATCAAATGACCTTGAGATGATCTTCTTTGTCTTGCAGTTTCCAGGATGTAATAAAGCATTTTCAAGACTAGAAAATCTGAAAATACACATGCGGTCACACACTGGGGAAAAGCCATACTTGTGTCAACATCTTGGTTGTCCAAAATCATTTTCCAACTCATCAGACAGAGCCAAGCATCAAAGAACACATCAAGATACGGTATGTCTAATGGAAAAAATTTCTTCCTAATGTTTTAGTATATCCGGTGTACAAGTTATCAGAGTAAAAACATGTCACAGAGAAAGAATTGCCTACCAAGGCAGGGAACATGAGGGAAAAAAGAGACAGAGTAGAAAAATAACAAAGCCATAATTTTACCCAACCAGTAATATGCATGATGGATTGTTTTCAGTCGTAAGATAATTCATCCTTTGAAATGTCATAAAAAATTTCAGATGTTAATTTACACTTCTAGAAAATTCTACTCTTACAGTGCAACTTGCCCTAATAATGCTGTGAAAAATCTATATCTCCCCAATCTCCTTTCACAATGACATGGCTGTAAAATCAGTGATTTGTTTTTTCAGGGTAGGGGGTATGAATTTTTGATGGACTCTTGGGGGTCCCTGGGAATTAATTTACACCTTCTTGGCACTTTTCTTTTTTTTTCCTCGAGTTTCTTCTGTGATGACTTGTGAAAGTTTCTTCAATGATGCATTGTTTCAGAGGAATTCAAGGTTTGCACCAGTGAAAAACCAAAAAACAGTCAACAAGATTAGCTGGGCTGACCTATGATTTTAGAAACACAAATCATTGTTTTAGTTGAATCTATTTTTTTTTTCATTCCTCTAAATTATCTTTTATTCAACTTTTGCAAACAGAAATGAACAGAAGAACTGCCATCACTAGTTTGCTACATTAAAATACATGTAACCTTTGCCCTTTCAATAGAAGAGTTTGAATAATCTATGGGAACTTGTAATAGCATTTAGGACTCTGTCAAATTTTGAATTTCTGTTCTCATGCTTGTTACAATGTGAAAGGAAAACAGCAATCTTATTAGTTTTGTTCTGTTTGTAGAAACCATATGCTTGTCAAGTCCCTGGCTGCCCCAAGAGGTACACAGACCCTAGTTCACTGAGGAAACACTTCAAACAACATGCAAATGGCAAGATGCCTCAACAGAACTCAAGTGGAAAGGTGAGAATCACAAGAAGAAATCTGATGACTGAGGCCTCATCTGCACTATGCTGGAGAGATCGTAAAACAGCATTTTCACCCTGAAAATGCATCAAATGTTGTCCCTCCTCAATACACGAAAGAAAATTTGAAAACACAACAATCATTGGTCAATTTGGATTTATGTTTGAGGAAAACTCACACAGGGAAATCATATGGTTATCATGATGTCATTGCTTTTAAAAAGCTCTATTTTCAAAATGTTCTTCTGCAAAGTCGGTGTTTTTTAAATTCCTCCAGTTTGAAAAGCATTTTCGAAAAGCTGTTTTTTGACAGATTAAAGTGGGTGGTAGGCCTAGCCATAACTAAAGCTGCATTTTCAAATTTCTTGGGTGTAGTGTCATGGACGTGGCCTGAGAAAAGATACTACGTGCTTATAATATAGTCCATTATATCTTAGAAGATATATTTTGGAGTTTGTTGTTTCCTGTTTATCTCTCACATGTGAGTTAATATTGACAGTTATAGCATTTGAGGTGTGATTTATAGTTTTAGTCTCTATTTTAGTTTGTGTTGTTTTGCAAGAAAACTGAAGGAGGACTGAATTCCTTAGGAATGTTTTGTCTTGGGACAGTTTGTAATGTTTATTTTATCTATTTAGTCTAAACAGAAGCCCAGAGGAAACCGATCATCAAAAAGGGACCTACTCTGTGCTGGAGTGACAAGACCTTTGTCCGATTTCAGCTTTGTAGATGAGTATCAAGCAAGAAAACGTCAAAAAACACTGGATACCTTGCGCCAGACAACAGAGAAAAAAATTGCTCTCGAAAATGGTTTCACGCCAGCTCTTGATGTTCAGAGGGCATGGTATGGCACAGATAGTCTATATGGCTACAACCCACCACCATTACAGCCTGTTGCAAGGGCTAGTACACCCACACCAGAAGAGGAAGCAGGATCCTTTTGTTATACTCAAATGTTAAGCAGTATGGACATACCCACATTCGAAGACACACTAAAGCCATTGTCAAGTGCATATTCATAGCTAATGTGGTCTGAAGAGAGACAATGAACTTTAAATAATATACAGCTTCATTTTGAGGAAAATTTCCCAGGATTACAGATCAACACAACATTAAGAAAACAGTGCTTCCTTTTTGTGGAGAATTTTCCCTGCTCAGTGCTGTCAGATTACTACTCTGTAGAAATGTGGTGTATTTCTGCTGAAGCGTAACTGCACATAAGTACTACTAAAATTACAAAAATGCACTTTTTGTAAGATCAAAACTAGTACGTTATGTACAAGTTGGACAAAGTAGTAGGACAAAAGTTATTTACCATCTTGAAGGGGATCAAAGGGAGTTTTAAAATTATGTGGTTATTGAATGAAAGACAGGTTCATAGATTTTCAAATTGTTTATACAGTGTAACAGTAAACTTGAGAAAGCATTTTGACAGTTAGGTGAAGTCATTGCTAATTTCCAGCTTAACTACATTCAAGTTTACAGAGCCAAATTCAATTTATTTTTCGCAATGTTGCTGCTGCTGCTGCTGCTAACAAGATTCAAGTAAAGTTAAAATTAAATTAAAGGCATGATGTGATGAAGAGTTCTATTTTGATAAATAAGAATCTGAGTGGTACAGATTCTTTGAGAAGTTACCACAAATATGTTCAAGGGCGTACGGGATATAAAATTAATGATAACTCTATTGGGTAAATGCCAAATTAGATTATTGTTTAAAAGTTTAGGTATCTTGTACAATTACTAGTAGTCTTGCGGCATTGTGAAGTGAAGAAAATTATAGTAATTTATTGTATTATACATTTGAACTAGTTTCAATATCAAAGGACTTTTCGAGAGTGAGTTACTTCCATACCCACCAGTGCTATCACACATTTATAAACATTTCAGTTCAATCCGTACATGGTTTGCTGTTGTAAGTGCAGTTTAGTTAGCTTGCATGATCAAAATGTTTAACAAACAAGGACAGACTAAACCTCTATAGATTGTCAGTGTCTGAACTTAAAAACTGTTAGGTGTAGCAGCCACATCATTTGTAAAATTACCGGTAACGTAACTTCACTCTTTAAAGGAGCTATGTCACGGTTTGTGCAACTTGAAAAGTTCAGGCTCAATATTTCAAGTTTGCCATTTTAATCTGTGTTAATCTTCGCCAACCTTAACCATCCTTTTTCCTTTATGGCTTATTATCTCTTTTATGAGAACAACTTTTTTCAGGTTTCCTTCATTTTGCAGGTGATTTTGAACATCACCAAAACAACTCAAAAATACCATGACCGAGCTCCATTAATAAATCAAAGCATCAGAAACAGTTTTGAATTTGTATGTAGTGACTCATGCATTGTGTTAACCATAATCATTGATAATTTTGTGGGTTAGTAATATTTTAGATGCAAAATTTTGACCAGCCCTCTTTAGGGCGAAGATGTTGTTAGACAAACAGGTGTATGAGAACAATATTTATGCCTAAATGTTCACATTAGGCATTAATATTGGTTCCTTTTGTATCGGGAAATGTAGAATTCATATGCTGTTCCCGAATGTACATATCACATAAAATACACAAGTGTTACAATAATCTCAATCTTGTTATTTCAAACTCTTCTTTCCATATAGTGTTAATAATAGATCATATTTTGCCATGGTTTTGTAACATTTCACGTCATGCACCTCTTTTTCTTTCATAGTGTCATAGAAAATTTACAGTATTTGTTTTGCTTAAGAGTTTTGTTATGCTTACGGGATTCATGTGAAAGAACATGCGCATTGTTGATAGCATGGTTTATCTTTTTTAATTAATAAAACAATTATTACTGGCAATAACGTTAGGTGTCATAAAATCCATGTTTTAAAAATTATTTCAATTAGGTAGCTGAGTTGGGTGCTGTACCCATCAGAGAGCAACAAGAGTGGACTATGACAATTTCCTCTATTGGAGGTGCGGTCACCTCATGGTTAGTGCAATTGTCTCCGGATCAAGTGGTCCGGGTTCGAGCCCTGGCTGGGGACATTGTGTTGTATTCTTGAACAAGACACTTAACTCTCACATTGCCTCTCTCCACCCAGGTTTATAAATGGGTACCGGCGAATATAAGGCTGGGGGTAACCCTGCAATGGACTAGCACCTACAGAAACTGGGATAAACTCTGGCCTGATGGGCCTCTTAGCTTGTATGCAGACTTAACCTTTATATCAAGTTCCTCTAGAGGGCTAATTTTTGAAAACTTCTAACATTACCACTGGCTTTTCACAACAAAACACCTCCAGAACTCCACCAGGTGCCAGGTATTTTTGAAAGCATTGCATAATTATGTTAACTTGGTGGACAAAATATTATTTTAGAAAAGTCTCTGTAAATTTTGTATCCAATTGTCATACAAATCAAAAGGTGTGCTGATCGTTCCATGAACTTAGAGGGGCTGAAAACATTCTTTACGAATACTAACGAATGTTGTCTCTCATACTTCATATTCAACTATATCTAAATTTTTGTTTTCTATGTTTTAATATTATTGACTGCAGTTTGGGACATCATTTACGTGTTTATTGGAATTTTAAGAAAAACTTTGCTGTAATTCAGGTAAACAGGGAATTTATGACAAGATTAATAGATAACAAAATTGATGGGAAGAAAAAACTGAAACACCAGCCCCTGAATAAATGCTGGGTCTATGATGTGCATGGATGATCTACTCCTGTTTAATGACACCTTTCCGTATGATTAGCATATAATTTTACAGTGAAACCTGTATGACACCAGCTTAAGCCACGAACTTTTTTTCACACATTTACTGTGAAATAAACCTGCATTCAGCAGACACCTCTATTAAATGGATGCAGGCACCAATATTAAGCCATTTTGTTGCACAAAACCTGCAATAAGCAGACACTTCAAGGGCTCAGTTTACTTCTGAAGGTTCAGCTGAGACTCCTTAACATTGTTCAGCAATAACGTTTTAAAGCTAAGTGATTATTCCAGATTGATGTATTGATCGACTGGATATTGTACTACAAGCAGTCTTAGCTGGTCTTTGATCTCACAAAGTGTTACACTGTGAGGGTCCCAAGGGGTCCCGCTTAATACAGGTTTCACTTTATTCTCATGCTCAGACGTATTAGCATACTGTGCACAGTGCATACCACCCCTGACATTTAATCAAGAAAACACAGAATAGTTTTTGCATGGGTACATTATGTGTACAATATCATTTTGTGGAATGCAGTTTACTGCCCGCAGCCCGATGCTTGTACAATTTAGTCAGGATTTAGAGGTGAATGCTTTGCAGAGAAAGAGGGCTATTCCCTAAAAATTGGATAAATAACATGGTTCAGTTTGAACAAGGCTTTCTTTGCACTTAAAATCATGTTTAGAGACTTTTCCTCACTCATTTCTTCTGCAACTCATGCTCAATATTTTTGTGTACCTGTTTAGTGTTAGATGAGCTGTGTTTGAGGACTAGCAGCATTTGATAATACAATCAAATCTTTCCTTATGAACAATATGTTTGCCAAAGACTGCAAGCAGTCTCTTTCTTTTCCTAGCCAGCAAGAAGTTAGGTTTCTGCGATCGAGCGGCAAAGGGTGAAGCCATGAGAAGCGCGGACCTACTTTGTATGATAATAACTGAGTTCCACGCACAGAAGATTTGAGGAGCACAATGCTAAGCAGGGTTTTAAGTACAGAGGGGAGAACTTATTGGTAACTAGGTACTAAAATGTATACAATAGAACCCACTCCATAAATGTGACCAGAAATAGGCCACCATGATCTGATCATGAATCAGTTTCCTTGGGGACAACAGAACAGGACAGTATAACAGGGGTTTCATTAAGGGCCAGGCACCTGGTAAATTTACTAGCTGTAAGGATGATTTTGCCCACCTAGTTTGACCATCTAGATGACAGTTCAGAAAGTTTTGTCCACTTGTGAAAACCAGTTGTCCTCCTACTGAAAATGTCAATGGAACCCCTGGTAATCAGGGCTGTCATTAAGTTTTGAGTCACCCGTAGCCCTGTCCTTCACATTTTATGGGACAGTGAATTCTATTACCAACAGGCAATTTCACCTGTAACATCAATGGCCAATCAAGCATACTTGATTAGGGGTCACGGCCCTTAATGATAGCCCTGGTAATAACCAGATGGCTAAATCAACTAGGCAGTTGATCATCGGAGGTCTATTTATAGAACATTATAGACTAACTATTTCACTTAACCTATCTAATCTCTATTTTACTTACCTATCTGACCTGATCTAATGACTCTAATAGTGAACATTTTCTCTGCGCAGGCTTCCACTGCTTGTTGTAGTTTAAATACTGTTCAATGAAGTCATCTTCTAAAGTTTCCACATTGTTCAATGTTACTAAAGCATCTGCACTCATCTTTAACTTCTTTTTGGGTTGATCATTCCTTGCAGAATTCTCCTTGTTGTCTTTCATACATTTTCTTTCAGGTTGCCGCTTTTCTGTAGAGCTTGAACAAGCAAGTCTAGTTGTCTTTGAACTCAGCATGATTGTTGGAAGTTCACTGATGGTGTTGTTTTTGTCAGCAGTCTTTTGCATTAAGCCTGATCGTGATGATTTGTAGAACTTAACACTTTTCTTTTCAAGTTGTGCATTTGCTTTGCCTCTTGCAGTGCAAGTCTTGGACTTTTCTGTCCAGTCATCAATCACACCAACAGCCCATCCTTCAGTGACTGTAAAAACTTGACCTGACTTGAAATGATCAATCTGTGTAAATATAGATAAATAAAATAAAATAAATACCAGATTTTTCATACATTTTCATAAAATAATTAATCATAAATTTATATACATTTTCATAAATTCAGAAATAAATTTCATGCATTTTTCATACATTTTTATGAATAAAATAAAATAAAATAAATACCAGATTTTAGAATAGTGCATACTAAGGATAAGTCTGAGTTTGAGCCCAGTGGCCTATCAGGCAAGCCCCGTATATCCCTGGTTTCAAAAGCATTAAGCAACAAAGAGTGTTCCCAATGGGACGAGATGCTAGTCTGTCACAGGGTTACCCCTAACATTAACATTAATTTGCTGCTACCCATTTCTACACCTGGATGAAGAGAAGTGTGAAAATAAAGTGTCTTGCTGAAGAACATACCAAAACAGCCCATTTCGGTTTCCAGGCTTCAAACCCAGACCACTGGATCTAGAGTCCAGCATGCTAATATTATTATTAGGCCACCAAGTCTATACCTCCCACAGTGTATACCAAACCCACTGAACATTATATTATACAGTACATAGAGCTTATTATAAGCACAAAGAAATGGTAGAAACAATAAGAATATAACTGAGTGAAATGAACTACATAGTACAATGCCTTAGCCTGTGTAGCAAGTGTTTTCAACGTTGAACAAGCAAAGTCTGGTCATGTGAAAATTGGGGTGAAAGCAAAAAATCAAAGGAGTTGGGGTGTGGCCACCTTACCCTTTGTCGATTTGTTTTGCTCTTGCCACAATTTTTGCATGGCCAGAATGTGGAAAAAGCTATTTGTTCATAGGAGAACTCTTGCTCTGCAGGCCAGCAATGCCTCAGGTGTGCATTATATTTTATACACCTTGATTCACATTTTTAGTTCTCTGCAAAAAATAGATTGTAATTGTATGATGTCATGTCACATGCTCAAAATCTATCCCCCAGGCCTCGTTTATGCAATTTAATTTTTTCAAACATTTGGTCCCTTGTGCTGTTTTACATGTAAAAGTAGAATGGATCATGACAGATCATATGTACTTAAGGCATCCGTGGTCGGGTATCAATTTTACCCTTGATGGACCCTCAATCAAAATTTGATGGACATCTTGATCGATACTTAATCAACACCTGATCAACAGTGGGTTGAAAGCTGGCTAAATGTTGACTGACTCATATGTATCAATTGACACTTGATTGTGTGTCTGCGGAAATTAGTTGACTCACAACTGACTGTCGACTGATGTTGGTAAGTGTAGACTGAGTATCGATCAAGATGTTGATCGAGTGTTGATCCAGGTGTTGATCGACACTCATCTGCAGATGCCTTTAGTACACATGATCCAGGGGAACTGTATCTCTGCAACAGCGTCTCTGAAACAACAGTTTTTTGTTTGTAAGGACCTAAAGGTACTGTATATCTCTGAGTTCCTTCGTCATTAAGCTATGTATATTTCTGTTACTTACATCCACTGCTAAACACAAGTTTGTGTGGTTCATAAGCTGTGGGACTCCATATCCAAAAGTTACTTTAGTACCAGACAGATTTAAGGCAGTCAAAGAATTAAGCTTTATGACGTGCTTGATGCTATCATCTGTGATACTAGGATTTAAGGATAAATCCAGAATTGATAGGTTCCCAAGTCCACCTCTCAAAAGACGCTGTGGTATTGTCAGTTTTCTTATGCCAGTGTCAGAAAGGCAGTTCTCTTTGAGGCTGAGCTTTGTTAAACTGCAATAAAAATCAGGGAGAGAATAAAGAGATTGAAAAATGGTTTGCTAGATTCTACATGACCAACAAGTTGCTAGACTTGTGTACAATATGTTATTAGAATCATGTTCAATGACAAGCAGCAAATCAACCTTGTTTAACAGTTTTGCAATACCTAACACATTAACCACAATTCAGAAGACACTGAAGTGTAAAGGCCACAGATCATGTTTACTGTAGGTAGTGTCAGCCGACACTATGGACCAATATATTGACCAACACTCGGTCGACACATCGGCAGAGTATCAGTTGACACTTGGGCGATACATAGCTCATATATTGGCTGACAGTCATTGCAGTGTCGGTTGAGCATTGGTCCAGTTTTGGTCAAATGCCGATCAACATTTCGGCAGTTACTAGACTGACACTTGACTGACATGCATACCCAACCAACACATGACCGACTGTCGGCCCATATATCAGCCGTGTATCAGTTGACACTCAGGCAATACAAGGCGGATACTTGGCTGATGTATCAAGCGTTGGCCGATAAATTGGTTGATAATGTTGATTGACACTGCCTACAGTAAACATGCTTCAAGGTTGCTTCAAATGACCAACAAGAGTCTTCAACTACTCAAGCAGCCTAAAAGAAAACATTCTAGAGATGACCTAGCATTTCTACATTGTTAGTGTTTTCCTGAGATCCTAAGGTGTGTCAAAACACAAAAATACAAAATTATGTACAACCCCTACCCATGTAAATGAGCAATGTATGACAACAGCTCATGACTATCTCCAAGACGACATTGACTGACATCAAGCTCTGTCAGATATACAAACAGTTGAAGATATTCCAAATAATTGCTTGTTAGAATGTGTGCTGAGGTAAGGGACAGTTTTGACAACACAAGAATACCATACGCTTCACAGAACAACTTCAAATTCTTGGGGTTGGATCCAAATCCACCATTCTGTTGGACTTTTTTGAAAAGCTCCTCTCCAACAATGTCTGGAAATCCATCTAAAGATTCTACCATAGATATGTTCTTAGCAACATAATCCAGACAGATACGAAAGAGGAGTTGAGGATTGTAGGTGTTGTTATCCGTGTTGACTGAACAGTTTGCTCCTGTGGAAAAAAAAAACATATTAAGAGCTAAGTAACAATTTTTTTAACCTTTTAGTTGGCAGATAAAGAAAGGTCAGAGGGAAAAGCCTTCCACATAGGTCACAATGGTTCCACATCAAAAATCTGCCCTCTGTATACTGTAACCCTGACCTAGAAATTCAATAACCAGGTTTTTACACTGCAGTAACTGACAATTCATAATCATAAGAGGGTTCCTAAGTGGGGCTGAGGAGTAAGGGGAACCTGGTTGATGTGGCAAAACATCTGTGGGAGGTGAGGCAACAGAGTAGAAAATGGAATTCTAAAGGTTGAAGGAACTGAGAAAAATAAAAACAAATATTCAAACACAACATAACACAGTTGAGCCTCTCCACAAAGACCACCTTGGTGACAGAGGAAAGTGGCTGCTGTAAAGAAATGGCTATCATGAGGAGGTAGGGGTGTAATATGACACCTGTTTCTTAAGGGGGGTGCTACATGTTTTGTTAAAAGATGCCCATTTTAGCATATAAAGATAAAAATGTGTCAATGCGACAGACACTTAACAGAAACAGAGACTAGTGATGTGTGGTACAGATAAAGTTTGGTGTCCATTTACAATAAAAAAATGGGATTTTGTATACACCTTTCATCAGTCGTTGATTAACTGGCTGCTCAATAGCGGTTTTTTTGGCTGGTTGAGATGAGTTTTCCATTGCTGTTGTGGAAAGGTGGACATTGTAGACAGGTTAAAATGAGAGTGAATGTATGGACTGTCCACTGGGACCAAACAAAGTGGCCGTTGTCGAGAGGTGGCCGTTAGTGGAGGTTCAAATGTACAGTAGTTTGAGACATAAATGCACAAAAAATACCGAAGCCACAGAGTAGGAAGCAGGAATTGAAAGCAATAGGTATGAGAATCAGGAAGAAATCTGCGTCCTCCCTCTTCCTATCCATCCCCTGGGCACCAAAACCACATTGAGTACCCACTGAGGGGAACTCTCCTGTGAGAGGGTCGGGATGCTTGTCACCTTAAACTAATGTCACATCTTGCTGCGGTCACCATTGCAGATTGGCATTATTTAGGGTGTTCAGGGAGGAAAATAGTATATATTTTTATAGCAGTCAAGCTATTACTCAGGATTGCATAAGAAGAAAGATGAAAACACTGACATCCACGTCAGTAGTCAAGACTGATTCGGTATAAATTTTTATTTCAATATTTTCTTTTCGGGGCCAAATAAAGCTTGATCAAAGCCTATATTAGACTTCTCTAGGAGAGGACTTCAAATTTTATGAGCTTATAAACTTAAAAAGCTTTTCAACTATTGATAGCACATCTTATCGTTAGTAATATTAAGACATACCTCTGAAGAGACTGTCTTTGAAAGAACCATCGTTTTTGCGACTTAATGTGTATCCTGGAGGCGAACGCATACGGCCATATTTGTTTCGCGTGTAAACCAAACCAACTTCGTTCCAGCTTTCACAAGCTTCCCTGGGAAAATCTTCGAACGACATTTAATCCAGCACGCAAGTTGTATTTATCCGTAAAACAAGGGTTTCCTCCAAAGCAACGTTGACAATAAAAACCAAAATTAAAAGAGAAACGATCAAATCAAAGCTAATGAACAGCTGAACCCCTCTGAGAAACTCTGCTGCGATTTGTATTTTCCCGCCATGCTAAGCGTGTTGCCCTGTCGAAAGGGGATTGGGAATTAGTTATTTGCGAAAGAAGAAACTTCTTCAAATTTTTTTCCTCGATATAATTAGTTTATGGGGGAGTGGGGGAGGGGGTGGGCGAGGGAGGGGGGAGAGGCAGTAATAATCGGAGACAGGAGCCCATCATGGGCAATCATGGGCTCCTGTCGGAGATCTGGAGCAGAGCGTACCAGCCGCAAGAAAACTACGGTGGCCCACAGGGGCAGTACAAAAATATTTCTCCCAATACAAAACATTTATCCCAGTACAAAAATAATTATCCCAGTACAAAAATAATTACCCCAATAAAAAAAAAATATTTATCCCAGTACAAAAGCAATTATCCAAGTACAAAAATATTTATCCCAGTTCAAAAATTTTTATCCCAGTACAAAAATATTTCTCCCAGTCCTAACAATTTCTTAAACATTTCGTTTCCAAGAAGAGCACATGGAATAACTGTTTTAAAAGTCTTCAATCGATTGGATGACGTGGACATTTCAGTGTGATCTAAACGAAGTAATGGTTTGAAAAGGCGGGAAAGTTTGTGACGCGGTGTTCACAAATTAAGGTTACCGTATACCTTCAGGGGTGTCTCACGTCCAAGCGATGTAG
>Ga0126339_10000599_pt1 | contig 20742 bp, 16 predicted proteins | sample OrbTmetagenome_2_FD_92532 | JGI IMG/M metagenome (GOLD analysis project Ga0126339, IMG submission 92532) | Coral microbial communities from Petempiche,Puerto Morelos, Mexico - Orbicella T R C metagenome | ecosystem: Host-associated > Invertebrates > Cnidaria > Coral | place: Petempiche,Puerto...
CCCCCCCCTCCCGAGGGAATTCCTAACAATTACAGGGGTGGAGATCGCCTTAAATCCACCACTAAAAGATCAGAGTCTCACCAGCATGTTCATCAGGATAATGGGCATCGCAAAGACAAAAATCACAAACAGTACGTTGACAAGATTGGAGAAAGGAAAACGTTCCCACGGCATGAAGTTCTCCGAGTAATTCATTTCACCCAGCGTCATCACAAATGTTGTCACTAACCAGTGAGGAAGTGAAGCAAACATTTCCTGAAGCGGAAAAAAGATCTTGTTACTCGTTGTGTATCAAACAATAAAATAAGAAAAACAAAATTAAAAAGAAAAAAAATCCAGTTTTCTAACGATGATAGAAATGTGGTGTTGGTGGAAAAGCTAAAATGAAACCATTGTGTTTAGTAACGACTTGAAAACTTTAAGGTAATTCGATTAATTTATAAAGATAAATTGGAAATAATTGATACCATTGGCTGTTTGCCGAAATAACTGGCCTCACGTATTCAAAGGATACGCTCGATAAAGCAGGTTTTCGATGCCGCCATTTTGGATTGTAGTTGGATGCTTGACCGGTAGAGGGCTAAGGCAGAAGGGAGTAGCTACTGCCTCGACAAATGTTGCCTCGCCCCAACTCTCCACAGTTACCAAATCCAAGATGGCGACCTAATACGAAAATGTGAACTTGCCTGCCCAAACTACGCCTGCACTGCAGGCTAGCATGTCAATAAAAATAATTTTTATAGTTACTACTTTTCTCTGAATGTTGACTCTGGTACAAACGGGGTTTAATATGCCTTTTCCTCACGTCTTTCCACCCCTGATAAGACAGTTATGTGGCTTGAAAGCCATATTACTTACATGTTCATCTATCAGCAGGTAGAAAGTTGTTGCAAATGCCAGGATAAACAGCATAAACAACACCAAAACCTGTGGATGTCAGAAACATATAACAATCGACATTACCATGCTATCTAATACTTCGTCAACACCAACTTAACATTTTGCTATTTTAGCCCAGTTTTCAAGAGTATGTGAAAACGACAGCGTCAGAAAACTAGACGTCGGGCCGGGTTGTTCGAAAACCGGTTAACACTAACCCAGGATTTAAGGTTAACCGAAGTATAAAATTTTCTTGTATAAAAACAAACATTATGCTGATAACCGAAAGCATAATGTTATTTTATCGCGAGGCATTTCCTATGTCTTATCAGTTTACGGGTTGTGCTCTAATCTGGCAACAATGGAAGTCTCCTGGCCAATGAAAAAAAAGGCGCGTGTCAAAGTTAGGTACAAAAGGTTGGTTATCTCGTACACGCGGCCCCTTTCTACTATTACCATTATCGCAAGAAGAACTTTTCTGCTTTTTAGCGTTCAGACGTATTTGTTCTTTTTCCCTCCACCTCCCGGGTCACCGACCCGCAGACTGCCAACATATCGTATGTAGTATTTTACTTTAGTTTTTACTGGTGGCGAAAGTTTTAACCCCACCTTTCCTGAATAATCTTTGTTTGTAACCTTAGTTTCAACTAAACTCGTCACATTTGTGGCCATTTATCCCAAACGATTCGTTTCTATTGTCGTCTACCCATCTCTTCAGCAAACTAGTGCGACGCCTTGCGGAGCTCTCGATGTCCTAATGTTTGCGAATGACTCGAGATAAAAAATGTTTCTTTGAATTTGGAATTTTCTTACACCACTAAGAGGTACCAATTCTTAAACAAGAGATTATTTCCTGTCAAATTGTTTTGGCTCAATACTCTGAAAGGTACTGCAAAAGCTCCCGCTGTGGACTTTTTGAGGCTGAACACTCAAAAGAGGAAAGTACCACGAGCAACTCCGTCCTTTTTATATGGGAATCCCCCGGGGTCTCACTTCCCGTCATTTCCCCTCCCACCTCCTGTTCTCCTCTTACCAATATCCCCGTGGTTTCCCGCCTCTTCTCCCCCTCCCCCCCCCCCCATTAATCCCTCCCATAACAAATCAGAAAGCGCTCGCCCCACCTTGATTAAAGTAATAGACATTGTCGCCAGCATGATGACATAAGATCCGTAAAAGGAAATTCTATGGAAAGAGAAAAAAACACTTTTTTTTACCACTGCGGAAATTGTCCGAGAGATATAGTCGATAGATCATAAAATGACGTCACCAGTAACGTAACGCACAGCAATCTACGGAAAACTTGAGAGCGACAACAACAGCAACGAAAATCCTTTATGTTTAAAACAACAGGTTTGCTTGCGGGGTCATGTATCTAGCTAAAAGATTAAGAAAACATAAATATGACCGGTAATAATGATAATAACAATAACGATAACAATAACGATAACGATAACGATAATAACAATAGTAATAAGTATATATACGTATCCATTCACAGTACGCTACGTTCTTGTCGCCTCCAGCTACTTGCGTTAAGGTGTGCCCTGTTCCACAAGCTTCCACAAACTAAGCCGACTAACACAGCATTCGGTTATGACTCACTTTCTTAAATAAAGGGTCACATTCATCCAGCCAAAGAACATGGCGATGGCTCCAACTTGTAGCTGCCAGCCAGTCTTGCAGTCGTAAGAGGGAAGAATATACATCATGGTGGAAATGTATCCAGTGAGTTCAAAGTAGTTCGAAGGTTGTTTGAGGTAACTTGCACCCTTAAAAAAAAATGAGAAGACTGATTTAAAGACGTTCACGTTCACAAGCAGGGAAAAAGAAGCCACTATATTTAGCTTCATTTCAAGTTTTAAAACAACCAAGTGTGTTACTCTTAAACGGATAATTCTCAGAAATTGGATTAGACCTGAAGAATATATTTAATTATGTTAGTTAATAGAAATCTTCGAAATTAATTACCATTGTCTAAAGAGTTGAAAATTAATTGTAGTAACTGTATTGGACCATTTCCGGATGGAAAAAAAAATGTTACAGTCAAACCTGTATTAAGCGGACCCCATATTAAGCGGACACCCTCTATTAAGTGGACACCAGCTGGAGTCTCTAAATTTTCTTCCCAAATTTACTGTAAAATAAATCTGTATTCAGCGGACACCTCTGTCAAGCGGACAAGTCATTTTGTTGCACAAAACCTTTAATAAGCGGACACTTCAAGGGCTTTTTACTTCTAAAAGCTCAGTTCAGACACCTTTAACATTGTTCAGCGATGTCGTTTTAAAGCTAAGTAGATTATTCCAGATTGACGCATTGAATGTCTGGACATTGTGATATGAGCAGTCTTTGATCTTACACTGTGTTACACTGTGTTACAAAACGGTTAATAATTAACTATTATTGCTGAACCTGTTAGAGCGGACATCCTATATTGAGCGGACACTAGTGAGGGTCCCAAGGGTGTCCGCTTAATACTGGTTTCACTCTATTGTACCATTATTGTACCATCAAGCCACAAGACAAGACACAGAAAAGTCTTCACAAGAGATCCAATTTTTAAGCCTAACGGCTAAATTTTTGGCCTGTTTTACGGCTAAATTTTTGGTCCGTTGTACAATGAGAGTTAATGTTTAACTTTTGAAAACAATGGTTATTAATTTCTAATTTCTGTTAACCGAAAGAAATCAATCGTTAGCAGTAAAGGCCAGCATGCTATTGAGATCCTCTTTAAATAAATACATAGACAATAAGAACACAGGTTACAAAGAGTTATTATCATTTTTTTATATCTTGTTTTTTACCTTTTGTACAATTTGAGTAACTTCCTGTAACAAATGAACCAGCGCAAACACAAGAATAATGTACGTCAGAGCTTGAGTGGTCTAAAAATGATCAACAAAAAGACAAAGTTTACATTTAGTCTTTCTTCTCTTTTATGACATTCAGAGATTCCTCACTAACGTTTTAAGAACTAAATCTAATTTAGGGATCTCCAGAACAATCAGGTGAGATGGTAGTCGATACTGTGTAACGCTGTTAAGGACGGTGCCTACTTTTGTTAGTGCGCAAACGTTATGCGCATCACGCAAGGCAGGCTTAAGCGTCACGCGCGCGCTGGGGTTGACACTGACGCGATCAACTACGCTACCAAGTACACGACTGAAATGAAAGCAAAATTTTCCCACTGTGACCAAATCAAATTTAGTGAAACCTGTACTTAAACCAGGAACACTAGAATAGCAGCATATCGCTAACCACTAACTGTTAACGTCTTCCAGCTGAAGAACTAGCTGTTATCTGTCGAAAATTATACTGAAATCCAACTGTAAACATGTACCTGCAGATGGCGTAGTGCGCGCGCTAAACAAGTACGAGATACGCAAATGTTTTACTTACTGGGGAGGTGACAGGAAAATATGTAACCGGCACCGTTAAAGTTTTCAAAAAAGATCAATAACTTTAAAAAACGCGTGGCTACCCCAACATTTTATGTTATGAAATGGAAGTGGCAAGCCTATTCAACACGTGATTAGTTTCTGGTAATTGTGAGCAAAAGGTATTTAGACTGTATTTTAGCTGAACCAGAGGAAGGCTGTCAGAGACCCTAAAAGCGCCGTTGCAACGATTTTGTCATTAAAAATATACCAAAAATGGTTTTTATGTTACCATTTACCATGGAGTTTTAAGATCTCTTTTAATGTGTTTGCTTTCCTGTCTGTAAAGGCGATTTCTAAGAAAATCTGTGAAGAAATATCCTTTCCTTCTTTTTTCAGAAAAATGCTGATGTCAATATTTTTGTTGAGATTTGAGGCTAATCATCTCCAAAAAATGCATGGCTACCCCAATTTTTCTTCGGGGATTCCAATAGCCCTTGCAAAGATCTACTTTTTCCGCGTGGTCCTAGTCTGGCGCAAAAACCTTTGTATTTAGTAGGTAAGTTATGTTTAACAATAAGATTATTCGCTCTCGATTTCTATCGCATGAGTCAACTATCACGCATAGAAATCGAGAGCGAATAATCTAATTGTTTAAGTATAAATCTGTTAGTCGTTCAAAACTTTATCTAAATCCTCTTCACAGACACTTCGAAAACGCCAAGAAGCGGCCTCATTTTGTTAACAAGGGAACTCTGCTACGCTACTCTCCATCGATCACAGAATAGATAGTAAGTAGCGTAGCCAATCAGAGAACCAGAACGGCATTCGTGATTGAACGCTGGTAGATGTTCACTAAAACAGAATGGATCGTGAGTAGCGTAGCCAATCAGAGAACAACATTCGTGATAGAACGTTAGTAGATTTATACTAATTTTATATATTTTGTTTTTCAAGGCGTACAACGGTTACCGGCGTTTTTAGAGAGTAGTTTGGGTCCCTCGTGAAGTTTCCCATTTATAATCTTATCAACGAGTAGAACGAGCGTTTCAGAAAATTATGGAGCCATTATGGTGAGAAACGTTGCTTACAGCTTCAAAACGTAAACTGTGCGCTAAGTGTGGTCTCTGGTCGAGTTTTGAAGTAAAACTTTTTATAGATTATGATATTCGAGTCACGCTAATAAACTGATCTGTATTAAACATATATGATATCTACTAACCATGTTGGAACGCGTCTTCGGAAAGTCCTTAAGGTAGTCCTTTTAAAGCAAAGTACATTGTTTGTTAGTTGAAATGCAGTTTAAAGTATCAAAGCTTAGTGGTCCGTTGGCCAAGTTGCAGTTACCCTAGCGTTACGCATATGGCTGCATACAAGTCCTTCGCAACGTTTTGCCTCGAGTACACAGCTTAACTCTGAGAGTGACTTATTACGAGGCTCGTAACACTTACTCGTCTCGGCACCGTATCGTTTGTGGCACAGAACTTCTTCTCATTTTCTCTAGAGTACAAGCTCAAGGCAGTCAGCGGTATTAAATACGTCAGGTAAAGGATTAAGTTGAAGATGAGTGATGTGAAACCAAACTTTTTTCCTGGAAAATAATTAATAGTACAGATTGGAACATTAGATGCTGAGTGTATAATTTCTTCGTTTCGATTTTAGAATATGAAGTTCCAATTCGAGCTTCGAAACCTATGTTTTAAATTGGAAAATTTTGGTCTAACTGATATCAAACTATTTATTTATTTACTTTCTTGATCGAATCCAGCTATATTTATCTAAGTTCAGGAGGATGCGGTAATAGCAATAATAATTCAAGACTTGCCACTTCAGATGCATGAGTGAGAAGACTACTTCGTGAGTCAGGCAGTTATCGCGGCGATACTTTGTCATAGTCTGAAAACGTAAAAATAAAAATGTGAAAATAAAAATGGTTTCTGCAACAAGCAGTGGCAGAAGCTTCTCATACTTCTCTCTATACAAGGATCAAAACTGCGACACGCTCTCCTAAATGGCTATGCACATGGGTTGTAAATGTTTGTACCTTTCGTAGCTGTCCTCTACAAAACAGCAACTTGAGTCGACCAATTATGCAAGTTTTGAGAATTTGTTAGTCTATACGTAGTCTACTAAATACCATTGCAATTCGTGATATTATTAGTAAATATATGAAAGATAATATACTTGAACTTCGGAGAAATATATGAAGACATGATTGATCATCATATATACACACAACTTTTAAAGCAGTTGTGAAATTAAAGCCTAAAAAAATAAAAAAAAAGGAAAAAAAAATTCTGGTTTGAAAGGGATTCGAACCCATGACCTCCACGATACCAGGGCAGTGCTCTACCATCTGAGCTATCAAGCCAACTGAGAGCTGGTCACATTGTGAGTTCGTAATATATCCATAGATGGTGAAATTACAAGTAACATACACTTGAACTGTGGAGAAAGATATGAAGACATGATTGATCATTGCAGTTTGATACACAACTTAAGTAGCTGCTATTACTGGCATTAATTTTTAATTTTTTTCTATAGATAAATGTGAAAAATAAAAAAGAGATGGAAGAAAAAGAAAAGAAGTTATTGAAAACAACTACTTACCTTCAATACAGTCAACTGGTCAATCTGGGGATTAGGTGCATACTTTACTTGAATTATTGTTAAATCTCTTTTGACCTTAAAGAAGTGATATCACCACTAGATGAGAGATCTAATGCCTTTCCGACAACTACTTTGTGTGCGAAACCTAGCTGAGGAAGCGCAGTGGCCTGAGTTAGGGCGCTGGACTCCGGATATCGAGCGAGCGGTCCAGGTTCGAGGCCTGGGCGGGGTCATTGTGTCGTATTCTTGGGCAAAACAGTTTATTACACCCACAGTGCCTCTCTCCACCCAGATGTATCAATGGGTAATTTCATAATGGGGAGGGGGTGACCCTGCGATGGACTAGATTTCTATCCATTGGAGATCGAGTAGAAGCTCTACCACGCACTTCATACTTCAGAAACCAGGGTAAGCTCCGCTGGTATGGATCATTTGTCTGGACGCAGGCTTTACCTTGTTTTTCTTTAAGGAACCTAGTGCATGACCATAACAATGCAAATGAAAGCCTTTAAGCCCTACTTTTATTGGTGCTGCTTGTGATGCTGTTCAAGGTGGTTCTTACTCTTAAGCCTGCTTAAGGTTGAAACCGCTTCATTGTCGGGAGTATATCAGCGCTTTAATACGCATGTAATTATGTTTGTCCTCGTGATCTAGCATCTGTTATTGTTTTGGGGTTAGGGACATTGTTTCTGTTGTTTTATCTATTGTTCTCTCAAAGAAAATTGAAACTTTCACGAGAGCAGCTATCCGGACCCTCACTGCACGAGCCATCATTCAAAATGGAAACTTAATTGACCAGTAAATTGTTTGTTCGAATAAAGAACATAACGAGTTCAGTAATCTAAATAAACGTTAATTAAACGTTTATTAAACGAGAGTTGAGGTGCTTTACCTTATATTCAAGTTTATTTTGGTCTCCTTCCGTGGTAACACACTGATCCAAAATGCGCTGAAACGAGGATGAAACTGTTAAGAAATACATTTTCCCTCAGGGTTACATGCACAGTAAGGGAATCCATACTTATATCTAAACGTAACTCGAAAACTCGAGCCTGATCCACTGTCGAAAAGTATCAAAAAGGTACGATTAGGTATTGATTATTCCCAAATTCGAAACAAATAATTCTGCGTTACCTTGTTTGTTTGCTGTATTATTTTTTGCCATTAATAAATATATTTACAAAATAGCAATGTCTAAGACAGGGAAGCCCAGAGAAGCCAATAAGGCTCATTTATAAGCCAATACGGCTTAAGTAAAGGACTAAGATGTACCAAAAGAATACAAATGCTATCATCGGCAAACAAAATTATCATAAATTAGGATAAAAGGTATTACCCGGCTAGTTACTTGATATCGCAGAAGATCAAGACAGCCATCGAGAGTGTGATTGAAGTTCGGAAAAATACGTATACATTATTACATGTGTCAAAGTGAATAACCTCTCAGCACAACAGTATTTGCGCGCTGCTGATATAGATTAATTAGCTCAAGAATTTTAACTTATAGAAACATGTCATTACTATCTGCCATTAACACGTTTTTCTACAATGGTCTCACCTTTGCAACTTCTGGCATTTTAATGACGAGAGCTTGCATCATAAGTAAGGGGCCTCGGGACGATGAAGATAGTGCCTCTCTCCACCTGACATGATTAACAGAAGAAAAAAAATAGGTACGCAATGCGTACATGTGTCTACTGCGATATTTGTTGGGGAAGGGATGGGAAGAGCTCATCAGACCTAATGAAGTTTAGGGCTAGCGCTTGGGCCTGCGATACACTCTACATGGGAAGGGAACTGGTACATCTTCAATATCCTTATGAAAGGGATCGTGCGTTGAGATAAGATAACTTAAACAGAGACTGACTGATTTTGTAAATGGGTGAAATGGAAAGGCCAAGGATGCCCTGTGTTCGCAATTGTTCCATTTCAGTTTTAACATCAGAACTGACTGCAATTTGTTTTCAGATAGGTTCGCCACATATAATCTTCAAGAGTTGTTACTCTGCTTAGCCCTACATAATGTATATGAGGTACTGCCTGTGGTACTAAAATTTACAACAATTCTTGTCTCTGTATCTACTTGTGATCTATATATGGTTTTTGCAGCTGCTGGGCGCAAAGGAAATTGTTTTCGAATCACTTGAGCAGGTTTGGTTCTGCCAACATTAAACTGAACGTCGCATTTTCGATCCACCACAAGGGTACACACCACGACAGCTATATTCGCACAAAATTCCAGAACTGTTCAATATCATAGTTGTCTTTTCACGAGTCTTCCAATCTCTTAACAATGCAGACATCTACACTTACCTGGCATGCTCAGCAATTGCCACGGCAACATTACCCTTTTCGTTGATTAAAGCGATGTCCAAGAGATTGTTATTGTGGGAGTTCATTAGGATTTTCTGTTCTTTAAGCGTCAGCAGGTAGATCACAATCTCGTGATGTCCTTCCAATGAAGCCAGATTTAGGGCAGTGTCCTATCACGACAAAACGTGTTCATTCTTTCAGTCCTGCATAACCCAGCTTAACGAAAAATATATTTTTTACAACCATACGGGAGATGCATTATTAACACTCGAAAACCCTAAAAGGATTTGTAGATACTGTAAAGTGCATGATCACTATAAGAGTAGTTTGAAATGTTCAACAATGTACTGTTAAACGCGAATGGCTTTTCCTGCCGCTTAGGTTTACATTGATGTGGCTGACCTTATTTTCATCCAAAGCATTTAAGCAATCCGGACGTTTGGCCAAGATAGACATCGCGCATCTTTTTGATCCTCGAATGGCTGCAAGATGCAAAGGTGTCTTCTGATGTTGATCTCTGAAATAAGTATGATAGAGAGGAAAGTTCGCCTATAGCTGTAAACGTAACAGATCTTTTCACGGTTTCTGACGTCATCTTGCTTGGGGGCAAACACGATAAAACTTACAGTAAATGTCTGGGAAAAAGGAAAATCTTATGTCTATCAAATCAAGGAAAATTCGAGTTCTGCAAAACTAAAAATACCTCAAAGCGTAAGATACAAGGTGAAAGAATTTACTGATCACATTTAAGGGAAATAACCTCGCTAGAAAAGCCGCCGTTAAGGTTTTCATTTTTCCATACATTTGTCTGAAAAAAACCGAGTCGCAATTAGCGGAAAAATTTAGAGACATTTGTATAAAAAATTAAAAGTGCAATTCTAGCTATGTTTTTCAAATTTCGTCAAAGAAACCTCTACCGGGTATCTGTTCTTTGCAACACATAAAATACTTAGAACGTCAATCACCCTCGACTTATTGGCCATCGAATTTTTAACTGTTCCCGACCTTTATAGCAATTTTTGCTTTGTTTGCCTCCCAAGCAAGATGGCATCAGAAACCGTGTAAAGGTCCGATTGATCTAGTACTCAAAATCGCACCAACTTTAGGCCGGCCGTGCAGTTTAATATAAATAGAATTTATATACATTATGTACATGACTTACTGATCCTGAACTTCTACTTGAATCAAGTTGTTGTATTCAGTTGTGTCTATATATTCTATCCAGTAACCTGAGACGTGTATAAATCTGGACTCAATTTTACCAACTGTTTTTAACTGATGCGTGTTCTATAGGGGAATCGTTGTTTTCAATACTTGCCTTATTAACATACGGGCTTTTGCCTCTGATCAAGTTACAAAATTATCAGCTCTGAATATTGAACGTTCCTGGCCAGGGGTCTGCCACGATTAACTGTCCCACAAAATTGTGCTCGATGTATGAAATACTTTTGGATTGGACTCTTGGATTCATTAGTACTTGCTATCCATTGGGAAATCTTACAGTTTATGAAAGACAATATCTCCTTCAAGATTACACCCAAAAAGCTTTTTAGCAATTACTAAGTTTACTCACTGGCTCTTTAAATGTTAGAATTAGATTTTTATCTTGCTCTGAGCACAGTCATATGCTGGCGAGGCAAAATGAAACATTGACTCCAGAAAAATATTTCACTTAAAACCTAGTTAACCATACTTCTCTATAGTGGCTGCTTCCGATAGCAGGTGCTCTACCACTTGATCGTGTCCGTTAGAACAAGCGAGATGAAGAGGGGTCATACCCATGTTGTTTTGTAAATTAATCATGCGAACATTCCTTCCAACCAGAAGACTCTCTACTATTGGCAGCCAGCCATATCTGGAACATACATAATATCTGTTACGACTGGACTGCATTGGAATGGCATTGGGCAATATGGATGGCGCAGTGCTGAGAGTACTTGCCTCCCACCAATGTGGCCAGGGTACGAATCCAGCCCGGTGCCAGTATGTGGGCTGAGATTGCTGTTGCTTCTCGCCTTGTTCCGAGTGTTTTTCTCTGGGTTCTCTGTTTTCCCTTCCTCCACAAAAACCATAGTTGTTCAACCCTTTGAACAACTGGGACCTGTGATACATCTTAGGCCCTGTCCACATTACGCCGGAGGAATTTCAAAAAGGAGTTTCACTCTGAAAACTCATCAAATGTTTTCCTTCCACACCACGCCGGGAGGAATTAAAAAGAAAAAAAAAAACCGCAACAATCATAGGTCGTTTTGGATTTGTGTTTTTGGGAAAACTTGGTCAGGGAAATCGCGTGATCATCGCGACGCAATCGTTTTCGACGACCTCTGTTTTCAAACCGTTGTCTGTCCACGTGAAGACGAAAATTCCTCCGGTCTCGAAAACCTCCTTTTTCGTAACTGATTAAATTTGGACGGTAGGCGTAACCGTAGAAATAAAGCTGCGTTTTCAAATTTCTCTGGCGTAGTGTGGAGGCTGCCGTAATCTTACTTTGCTGCGATATGCAGAGGCGTGTCCATGTCATTGGAAGTCACTCCAGCAGCAGCTTTGTTTGTGGCCATTAGAAGAGCAACGTTCTTAAAATTGAAAAAAAAAAACACATTGCATATAAAATAAAAATACAAACAGGACGAGAATATAACATTGTGTAAAATGTTGAATTATTCTCGCATTTTGATTGGTTCTCACTTATGCATGATCTATTGGAGGACAGGCGCACAGATGACGTCATTAACGATTATTAAACACAAAATAAGTAGATTCCATGTTGTCGTTCGTCTTGATTATTTTCTGCTTTTATTTTTCGTCTTGTCTATTTAATAACAGAAAACGTCAAAATGTAGCAAGAACATCAGCGACACACCCGGCTTTCGCTTCGTATGCCACGTTTTTGTTCTTACCACATTTTGACATGTTTCATGATCTATTACTGAACAGACGCACGGGAGCATGGAATCTATTTGTTAAATTTCCAATAACTTTGTATAATTTTTACAATGACCCAGCAAAGGGAAGTAAAAAAGCCGATTAAAATGCTAGGTATGGTCCAAACTCTTGTTTTCTAGTCTTTGTTTTTGCATACCACACACTTATACTAATTAGCAGAAAATACTACACACTATATAGCTAACAAGTAGTTTCTGTTTTACAGATTAGTAAAATCACTCTATAAGAAAAAGGTACAGAATTTCTGATTTTATTTCAAGTAAATCAGCCATGGACAAAAACTGCAGAATATCATTGTCGAAGCTGTAGTGGGATTTCTTAGAAAATCTCTTTGTAATGCAAGTGACTTGTAATGTAATGAAGTGTAATTGTGGATTAAATAAAAAAAAAATAAACTAAAATAAAATATCCTCATTCATAACGAGGGAATGAAACAACTGCAATATTCCAGGAATGTCATAAGAAAAGTAACTGAGTTGTTTAGTTACTTTGGCTTGTCCACTCATTGCAGCATAGTGCACAGGGGTAAAACTATTCTCCTGATCCTTGTCCGTTATAAGGTACGCTGATGATGGCACCTGCCCAAAGAGCAACGAAACTAGTTGATATCTTTCCAAATAGGGTGTATACTGGTAGCAGTAAATGATAGTAACAATTTTCTGACAGTTTGTGGAAATAGTTTTGAATCCGAAAAGATGCTTATTTCTTAAAATCAAAATGTATTCGCGAAATTTGCTCTCATAATCGACAATTAAATGGATACTGATGTGCGAATGACTTTCCAGCATCAAAATTAATGGCAAGCAACTCTGATAACCTTCTCATTAACGAAAATCAAGTTATTTCTCCTGCTCATCTTTACCCAAACGAATCTCTTTTTCAAAGCATCTTCTTGTTAGAGAGTCTCAAGGCATCATCTTAAAAGAGAGGGACAAATACAATTCGGCGAGAGAATGGTACTTTTTCCCTACAGATATATTTAACTATAAACATTCACTGAAGACAAACCTTCAGCAACAATTGCATCACTTCGGTATGCCGAATTGCAGCATGGAGCACTGATCTCTGCTCCACACTTTTAACTGTGACGTCAGAACCTCGCTCAAGCAGCAGCTGAACGGTTTCTACTCCTCCACTAGCGGCCGCTTTGAACAGGGGAGTGCAGCGTGCCTTGTCAGGGGGGTCCACCGAAGCACCCTGTTTAATGAAATTATACATAGTTATGATTATTTTGAAACGAGTGCTCGAAGAGACCATCACTCTGGAGAAACGTGATCCCTCGCCATCCCTTCTCCTTCAGGAAAACTGTCTTGATTTGTTTTTGACCATGTACACATCATGTTTTCACTGTTACTTTACAAGATCACTGTGATTGGTCACGAAATTTTAGTTCCATCCATGGCCATCATGAAATGAAAGACCCTCAGCGCACTCAGATTGGTTTCGGTTTTGGGAAGTACGACAACCTAATCTAGAAGGTAGAGTGAATATATCGATATAAGCAATAAGTCTGAAAATACAATTTTCCATGAGGACATGGATACTCTTGTTAATGGTCTCCTAGCGTTATTTGAAGCTTTAGAGAGAAAAAAACACCGTAACACCAGCAAAACAAACAAACAAACAAACAAACAAACAAACAAACAACAACAACAAAACAAGGAACGAACAGGCAGCCAAACCATCACCAAAAATACAAGTAAATTAAGTCTTAACCTGATCCAGAAGGTACTCAATTACGGCAACTTTGTTTTTCGTGGCGGCCCTATGAAGAGGCGTCTGTCCTTCGCTGTCAATCAGAGTTATTCGACATATGGTTGAATCATAACTGACCAGTAGTTTTACCATCTCAAGTGAGCCCTGTTCACATGCCAAATGAAAGGCTGTAGTTTTGTCAGAGGCCTGGAAATCAAAAGTTAATTAGCAATCACAAATTTAATGTCTAGTTGATTTCACACTGATACCCTATGTTCTACTTCTTAACTATAAGGAATTCTGCAAAGGTCGGTCAAACAACGTGATAGGCGTGAATACAATATTTCGGCCTGCCAACACCGACCTTCTTCAGGTTTATTTAAGAGAACGCGAGTTTATATGGTTTACATATAGATAAAGAGCAGAGGTGGTCTGAGCTGCCTATGTAATGTGTAAAAATAAGAATTACAAAATAACTATTAAAGGAAAATAGTACAATTAAGATAAGGATTAGACTGTGAAATTCACATCATAACTTCACTTGCGACAGTAATTAAGCGAAAACACAATAGAACTTTTGCCAACGAACCTTTGGACTTCGCACTCTTAATCCATGTTGTAGACAGAGTTCTACAATCTGAATAAAATAACTCGCAATGTTAAATTTTAAAGGTGTAAGGTTTTAAATAGCGTTTTCTGATGGAAGGGGACATTTTAAGCAGCTCACGTTTATCTTTTTTTTTTTTTATATCAGCTATAATTCAGGGTCTGGTTTATAAAGAAAACTAGTGCAATAAAGAAAGAAACTATACTCCATTACTTCTACTACGATCACCATCACCTCCACCACCGATGCCGCCATCACCACCACCATTACCAACGACCAGCAACCAGCCACCATCGCCAGCGACGCCATTGCCACCGTCACCGCCGCCGCTGCCACCACCACCACCCGCCAACATCACAACCACCCGGCAAGGTATCAATGTATGCTATGAACGAAGTAGTATAAGCTTTATATATATACACTGATATCCAGCTCACTTTTACAACTCCACTGTCCACAGCCAAGTGCAGAAGAGAAGATTCATCCACATCAGCTTTGTACAGAAGTGATTCCATGTCAAGCTTCTGAGAACTGGCTAAAATGGCAAGAAAAAAGTTGATTCAAGTCTCAGTAGAAGAGGATGTAAAGCAAGAGAGATAATCAATCATATGGCTCTTATTCTAGGGTAATCCCTGTAAAGTTCTTTCTAAAAATTGTGCCCAGTTCTTCTGTAAATAATTTTACCACGCGCAATGGGATCGTCGTTTTCGTCGAGGATGGAATCTCGTGAAGGGCTGCTTAGTATATCCATACACTCCATATCACTCCACTCCATATCACGGATTGGCCATTTCTAGACCCTCTCAGGATTTTCGAAACGAAAGTGATCAAGAAATAGCTTGGAAGGGATTACCAAAGCCTTCCTGCCTTTGTTGCTCATTTATTTTTTTATTATTATTACGACGTGTTTACAAATAAAAGAACGTGGTAAACATAGCACCAGGCATAATATGTGTGAAATTCTTTTCAGCCCCAGAAACAAACAAACAAACAAACAAACAAACAAATAAACAAACGAACGAACGAACAAGCCACCAAACAAACAAACCTTAAAAATAGCTATATTCCACATAAACTTAACTGAAAGGCGGGAAGGTGAAAGGTGTTAGCGAGAAAGTTGTCAAGAGTCCACAGAACGCAACAAAGAACTGCTTAAGTAGCATCTTGCTCACCATACTCAAAGAAATATTCCACTACATCTTTCGCTCCTCTTTCTGCTGCATGACCCATGGGTGTCATTTGATCTTCATCCCTGCTGTCAATCATTGCTCCATGTTCAATCTAAAACAGGGGGACAATTAAGTATTGGTATCTGCGCCCGTAACTGGTGGTTTCCCTGGCTGATCTTAATTTAGATAAGGGGCGGACCATTAGGATTTTTGGTAGGGAAGAGGGGGTTTGGGGGTTGGGCAATATTCTGGGACATGAAATGTTTCTCACCTTTAGGTTGTTTTGACAGCACTTGCTCGATTTTTTTCGCCCTTGGCTCCCCTTGCACTATTTTTTCCAGCAGCTTTTGCTGTGCAGGAATTCTTTTGGGCGGGAAATTGCGCCCCCCTTCAAAAAACAATGGTCACGGCTTCCGTTCGAGTAATCATTGTAGCAAACTTCACTTACTAACATCTTGCAGACATTTACGCGATCCATCCCAGCCGCAAGGTGAAGGGGTGTGACAGTGGCTCGGCCAGTGGAGTTTACTTCACAATCTAAGTTTTGAAGCAACATCTAGAAACAAATTAGAAATATCTAGACATTGTCTAATATGTATTTATTCCCAATCGTGGCCAATTGGTAGCCTTTGGCGGTATACATATACCAGGCGAGTTTGGTCCAGCCATTATTCGTAAAATGGGATAAAATAGGAACATGGGATTACCAGTCTGAAATTGTCAGTTATTTAACGGCTGAGATAATGTGGTTAAGATATCGAATAGGTTTTTTCAAACTGTCATACTTATCGTCTTAGCTTGGCTGTGGATAACACTATTCACCGGATAATTTACAACTCAGAGCCGTGATAAGTGTCACGCTATCATATAGGTGGTGCTTTATATTCTCGATTTAGCTCTCCACTTTTTGAAAACCCCGAGCTAGTTGACTTACCGCTATACCATTCAAATGAAAAAAAAAAAAAAAATTGTTACGCAAATTCAAACATAAATTCTTTTCACATGTAATTCCAGCTGCTGAAAACCGGCTAACCTTTACCTGTATTAATAGCAATTTCTTGGGCACATCCTGGGTAGCCAAGAAACTGCAAAAAATGGTCTATTCTCGCTTGCTTTTCTAACTAGTGGAGAGGGCTTTAAATCCATATACAGAACCAGGAGCAGATCCCGGTTTCCATTTCAAGCCAAAGGCCTATATTTCAGACTTTGGTATTCAAAGGTTTGCATGTTCGCCCTGTCTATTGTTATCAAGTTAAGTTCTTGGTGAAGATAGTCCCGTCTCTCACAGGGCTCTAACCTGAAAAGAGGGCTCAAGTAAAGAAGGTTTTAAAGTGCCGACAGCAACCGGAAGTTGATGTTCTTGTAGTTTGGTGCAATGTTTCACTCTCACTATAAGTTGGAAAGCTCTGGCTTTAGCACTTAAAACGTGACTCTGTTGATGAAATGTTTGTAGTAAGCACCAAAGTAGACATTATTTAATTTCCGATTGCCGTCCGTGACTCTAAAACGTTTTTCCCTAAGCTCCCTAATAGGAATAACGGGAAAATCAGTGTACTTTCAAACGACTATTAAACGGTTATTGTGCTCCTGGTTATGGAATAAGCCTTATGATCAACCGCGGATCAAGGACACAACTTTCAAGATTATGTCTTGAAGCTTGCGGCACCTACCTGCAATATTCTCTCGTCACCAGTTCTTACGGCTGTGTGGAGAGGAGTGTCACCCCTTTCATCCCTTACTCGGACATCTGCGCCACCACTGAGTAAGAGCTGCACGACAACGTTATGTTGACCGAGAATGGCGTTGTGCAGTGGCGTTCGACCAAACTGATCAGTAATAGAAAGGTCTGTCAAAAAGATGATGGTATAATCGATAAAGAGTTTGGACTGAAGTAGCATGCCTGTTTGTGCGTCTTCGTGGCTATGCTTTGCGAAAGCCTCGGATTTATCAATTCTAGGTAAATTTTCAATGCGTGAAAAGAGAAGGCTCAAAATCTTTTGCTTCTTATAGTTAGAACGCTTAAAACGGCAAAGTCAGCCAAAATGGAATTGAACGGGAATGGAGCAGGTTATAACCATTTTAGATACACTGCAAAGGACGGTTTCGCATCTCAACGTGTGAATAAAAATCGTTTTATTTTAATAGCGTCCATCGTCACGACAACAGAAACTGGCAACTACACAAGTTAAAAGTTCCTCAGTTGTTGAAGATGGTACACACGTTTTCTCTTCTTGGGAACAAAAACTAAGTATGTTTTGACTGGTCATAATGAGATTAGGAGCCCAAGTATTATTTCGTTCTATATCATTTAAAATTGAACAAGATTACGATACAACGGACATGAGTAATAACCAGGCTTCGACAAATAACTCATCCAATGCAGTTTAGAAACTAGCAGCAGAATTTGCGTTATAATTTACGGAATTACTGTGGTTTTAAAATTGATCAGTCTTGCTGTCCATACATACGTACTTCATTTGAACTTGCCTGAAAAAAGATATCACAGTGGACGCGTAATCATGACTGTATACGCTCTTTCTTTTTAATAAGAAAATTGTTTTTCCGGCCCAAGCTAAATATTTTTATTTTTCTACCGATTTTGGATAAAAATATTCTTGTGAATATTCTTAGGTTATGGCGTATGACATTTCCAATTTACCGACTTTCATTTGGCGGTTGAAGTAATTTTTTGCTTGTGCATGAGATGTCTGACAATTTCTACTACTTTTATAACCTTTTCATTTTAGGCTTAGTTAAACTGGACATTGTGACCATCACTATTTGATTCGTGACCATTTTTACAACTTTTTAATATTAACGTACTTCCAATGAAGTTTTTAAACAGTCGAGTTTATTCTGGCACTTTTTCAGGACGGAGAAATTATCCGTAATGGATGGTTTTCGACTCCGTGTTGTAGTTTCCAAAGCCACTGAGTCTTTCGGCCTAACGCTTTAACAAGGAACTCATCATCCGATCTATTAATTACTGCGTTCCGTAAATATCCTTAAGTTTTTAGCTTTGAGGGCGGAGTGGAATTTAAAAGCGGCATAACTCACCAATTCCTTTGAAAATAAAGGTCTTGACTGTTTCTTCATCTCCAGTCATTGCTGCTTGTTGAAACAGCCTCGACTTTTTCTACGGTGGAATCAAGATAGCAATGTCAGTAGCTTGCTTCATCATTGAAAAACCGACCGATGCCAAGGCCCAGCTTAACTATGCAACTTCCTTTCACTGTCTCAGTTTTACTTTTTCTTGTCCATAATCATCCTTAAAAACAGGAAATCTGGATACTGGCAAATTCAGCGGTGAAATTGATACATCCTACGTCCTTTCGTACGATATGAATTAAATAATGCGCTGGGTGGACGATGTTCTCTAGTCAGTCAACCTTTCTCGTAGCATTATCGACAGCATTATGCAACATATTTGCATGAAAATGTTAGAAGCGCTTGATCATCCCTTCGGGCTGTGTCAACAATGTTGGGGAACGTTTCATTCAAGTCAGAATTCGGCAACTCCCCGCTTGGAGAAAGCATTCGAAAGAAGACAGCATGTTGCAACAACCTTCGTTTGTTTGGTGACATGCATCGCATGAACGCCTTCCGATTCGGGAAAATGATGGATAAAAATTCTGGAAGCCTTTGACCAGATTTCAGCTCTCTTTAATTCAAAGACTTAAATTTCTTTTTATATCAAAACAAAGTTTCCTACGGGAAGGCTTCGTACAAGGACCAACCCGTTACCTTAGCTTTTTGTATACCATTTTGACAGAAGAGGTACCCCATTCACATACCCAGTTAAGAACACTGCATCCGTTTTCTAAACCCTTGGAGTGAAGTCAACGAAAAATATTACATGGGAAAAGCATCACGCTTACCCAGAATAGATGTTGGCCTAAAAAAGTGTTATTTATTTAGTTCCAGTTGTTGTGGGGGTCAAGATCAGGCTCCTTTTTTATACCTCAAAAACAGATTCCCTACCGCTTTCATATAAGTCAACTTGTAAAATACCAACCTTTTTGTGTACCTGAACCCTGAAAAACGAACCCGTTTCGACGGAGCTAAGCCTCAACGTAAACGCCATTATGGAGAGTACCCCCAGGTCTCGATTTTACACATTCGACCGAGTCTTTAACAACGGATGTGGTCGTTTTGAATACGTATGATGCACTTCCGTCCTTCCTGCCTTCGGGGAAGGAAGTCGGTGTTCTATTCTCAATGGATTGCTTATTTGAATACTATTAAGCAATTGCTTGCCACCTATCTCGTTAATATATCTCAAGCCATTTGTTACGCATTGGTCGTAATATCGCTTCTGATTTCAGGACCCAAACACACTTAACAGATCTGTTTCCATTTTTATTGGTGGCGCATTCATGCGACGCAGTTGGAATCAACGATGTGTCATGCAATATCATCACCTCTTTTCATAACAATCCAACGGATATTCCAATCGCATGGAATATGCGACCCCAAACTTGCCAATGTTTACAAAAAAATGTATGCCGGAGCACAAGCGATTGCCTGCTGGCACACATTTCTAAAATTTGTATAATTTGCCAAGTTTTAGGTCCCATATTCTCATAAGTTTGCGACAGATTCTTACGAAACTTCGCATATTTACTAAATTTGACATGATAAATCGAAAGGAGAGGCTTATTTTTGTTTAAATGATAGAGAGAAGAAATATGAATAGCGTTTGACATCGTCGAAGTTGTTCATTTCATGGCTAACTCAGGGTCTGTACATTGTTGACGCTTCAGTGCCTTTTTCAGTGTGTAATGGAACGAAACACAGGTAATTTACACCATACAAACTTATATTATAATTATTTCTGATCTCCACTCTCGTTCGCATCGTCCACTTCTATTGTATTCGTGTCATTGGGGAGCTGTTATATTTCTTTTCCACCCCGGTTATATCTATTCGCTCAGCAGTGCGCCTGTTGTCTTCTCATTCAAGCGATCGGCTGAGAAGGAAGAATAAGTCGGAAGATGCACAAAAGTAGATAGTAACCGCTGCCCGAGTATGGCAAGCCGTTTGTAGCAAAATTTAATCCTTGCAACATATGTTTAATCCTTTAAATAACGGTTTTATTTAAAGATAGAAAAAGGCATTCAATCCAATGGTAAATAAAAATTTTGGTTCA